>Ga0207870_100030_pt1 | contig 196254 bp, 168 predicted proteins | sample CeladaPassage60B_FD_187477 | JGI IMG/M metagenome (GOLD analysis project Ga0207870, IMG submission 187477) | Cellulose-adapted microbial communities from the Joint BioEnergy Institute, USA - Passage3 60B (SPAdes) (version 2) | ecosystem: Engineered > Bioreactor > Continuous culture >...
TCCATCACTTGCAGAAGCGCTTGCTGGAGAAGACGGTCCATCACGGTCGGGATGCCGAGCAGCCGCACGCCGCCTCCGGGTTTGGGGATTTCCACCCGTCTGACGGGCAAGGGTCTGTACGTTCCCGCCAGGAGTGCGGCTTTCACCGCTTCCCAGTGTGTGTTCAGGTAAGCTTGTAACTCCGTTACCGTTACCCCGTCCACACCGGGGGCTCCTCCGTTCTGTACCACTTTCCTGTAGGCCTTCAAGAGGTTCTCCCTTTCCAGCATCTTCTCCAGCAGGTCGTCCTGTGCTTTGCGAGAGGAAGGGGCGATTTGTGCCGGCAGCGGACTCGGCGCTCCAACGGTCCCTTGCGGCTTCACCGCTACTTCCCGCTGGCAGCCCTCTTGCGAGGTATTCTGCTGTCTATGCCCGTCGCGCGAACGCATCGGTTTCCTCTCTCCTTTCGGTTCGGCCCTTCCGCTTTCCTTACGTCCCGTACTCGCGTACTATAGCCTCTGCTGACTCCTGCGGATTCAGCGCAGCCTCCCGGCTGCGGTTACGAAGTCACTTCGCGTATTCCGCAGGCCTCCCCGGATAAGAGCGTCATCTTTCCGCCCGCGACCACTGGAGTTTACAGGATTAGCCCTTGGCGGCTTTGGATTTCGTTGTGTGCTGGCAACTCATCCGACTAACCCTGCCTCGAATCCAGTTCGTGTACCTTGGCCCGTGCGTTTGCCTCCGGCTTCCTTCAGATTCGGCCTCGCGACCGACACCCTTGCCCTCGGCTAATGGTAGGCGCTCGCCAGCCCCCATTCCGGACTTTCACCGTAGAGATGACGCCCATGCCGGGCGTACATCACGAAAGCCGCGTGCGGTTGCCGCACGCGGCTTTCAACGTTCTATCCGGCCGGGCCTCGCACCTGCTGTAGCGTGCTATCCACGCTACAGACCATCCGGCCGGGCCTCACAGCCCGCTGTAGCGTGCTATCCACGCTGCAGACCATCCGGCCGGGCCTCATAGCCCGCTGCAGCGTGCCATCCACGCTGCAGCACCGGCCGCTCCACTACTCCGCCGGCTCCGGCTCCGCCTGGCGCGCGTCATCTTCCCGCAGCGCCTCCAAAATTTTCGCCGCGAGCTTCTCGCCGATGCCGAGCGGGCGGAAATCTTCGATCGACGCTTCGCGGATCTTCTTGATCGAGCCGAAATGGCGGAGCAGCGCCTTGCGCCGCTTCTCGCCGATGCCGGGAATCGCGTCGAGCTGCGAGGCGACCATCGATTTGGCGCGCACGTTGCGATGGAACGAAATCGCGAACCGGTGCACCTCGTCCTGGATGCGCTGCAGCAGGTAGAACTCCTGGCTGTCGCGCGGCAGCGGCACGATCTCCGGAGGATCGCCGGTCATCAGCTGCGCCGTCCGGTGCTTCGCATCCTTCACGAGGCCGCAGACCGGCACGTTCAGGCCCAGCTCGTTCTCGAGCACGTCGAGCGCCGCGCTGATCTGCCCCCGCCCGCCGTCGACGACGATCAGATCCGGCAGCGAAAGCCCCTCCTTCAGCACCCGTTCGTAGCGCCGGCGGATCACTTCGCGCATCGTCGCGTAGTCGTCGGCTCCTTCGACCGTCTTGACCTTGTACTTCCGGTATTCCGACTTGTCCGGCTTGCCGTCCGTGAAGACGACCATCGCCGAGACGGCGTCGGTGCCCTGAATATTCGAGTTGTCGAACGCCTCGATGCGGCGCAGCTGCGGCAGACCGAGCCAGCGGGCCAGCCCTTCGCACGCTTTCACGCTGCGGGCTTCGTCGCGCTCGATCAACCGGAATTTCTCGTCCAGCGTCACCCGGGCGTTCTGCATCGCCATCTTCACGATGTCCCTTTTCTTGCCCCGGCGGGGGACGAACACTTTGATCTTCAGCCAGCGCTGCAGCGATTCGCACATATCCTCTTCGCCCTGGGAGGCGCCGGCGCGGGCCTCGCCTTCATCCGGCCGCTCGCCGCCGGAAGCGCCGCCGTCAGCCGCAGCCCCCTCCTGCCCGGCAGCCGCCGCACCATCCTGCCCGCCCGCAGATGAAGCCCCGTCTTGCCCGCCGCCGGCCGGTTGTCCTTGCTGCCCGCCGTCCGCCGTCCTGCCGGCATCTTCGGCCATCGGCAGCAGAATCTCCTTCGGCAGCGCCGGGTTCTCGCTGTAATACTGGGCCACGAACGTCATGAAATCATCATACGGCTCGCCGTAGAACGGAAACGTGGTGGCGCGGCGTTCGATCATTTTGCCCTGGCGCATGTACAAAATCTGCACGCACATCCACCCTTTGTCCACAGCAAAACCGAAAATGTCGCGGTCGACCGCATCGGCAACCTGAATCTTCTGCCGTTCCATCACCGTCTCGATGCTCTGGATCTGGTCGCGGTACTCCTTCGCCCGTTCGAACTCGAGCGCCTCGGCCGCGGCCATCATTTTCTCCTGGAGCTGCGCCTTCACTTCCTGGTAGCCGCCGTTCAGGAAACGCGTGATCTGCTGCACCATCTCCTCGTACCGGCTCCGGTCGACCGGGAATTCGCACGGCGCGAGACATTGCCCGATATGGTAATACAGGCACACCTTGTCGGGAATCGTCGCGCATTTGCGCAGCGGATACAGCCGGTCCAGCAGCCGCTTCGTCTCCCGCGCGTCATAGGCGTTCGGATACGGGCCGAAATATTTTCCGCCGTCTTTGACGACGCGCCGCGTCACCTCGAGGCGGGGATGCGCGTCTCCCGTAATCTTGATGTACGGAAACGTCTTGTCGTCCTTCAGCAAGACGTTGTAGCGCGGATGATACTGTTTGATCAGGTTGCACTCGAGGATGAGCGCTTCCATGTTGTTGGACGTCACGATGTATTCAAAATCGCGGATCTCCGACACGAGCCGCTGCGTCTTGATGTTGTGGCTGCCCGTGAAATAGGACCGGACGCGGTTCTTGAGCACCTTCGCCTTGCCGACGTAGATGATCTGCCCGTCGGCGTTCTTCATCAGGTAGCAGCCCGGCTTGTCCGGAAGCAGCGCCAGCTTCGAGCGGATCGGCTCCGGAACGCGCCTCAGTTCCCCGGCCGCGGATCGGCCGGCCGACTCCTTCTGTGCCATGCGGTTTCGCCCCCTTCGTCGCTATACGTATTGTAGCACATGGAACGCCCGGCGGAGCGATGCCGTACCGACAAAACGCCGCCTTATTTTTGTCACATTCGTTCGCTTTACAAGCATTCGGCAAGTTGGGTATACTAGGGGGAGCGATGGAAGACTTACGGGGCACAAGCTGCGGTTTACCGCCGGCCCGACAGGAGGACAGACTGATGGAGAACGTGCAGGATCCGCGTCAACATATCAATGAAGAGCCGCGCAACGATTTCAACGATGTGGCGGTCGGTTTCGCCGGTATGTTCGCCTTTATGGTGGTTGTTTTCGCCGCAGCCGTCATCATCAAGTTTCTGATCTCGTAACCCGGCCGGCGGCGCAATGCCGCCTCATGCGCATTTGACCTGCCGTAAACCGAAGCCCCGCTTCCGTCCATTCCGGACGGCGGCGGGGCTGTTCGTTTTCAATGTTTCGCTTCGCCGGTCTTCGGCAATGGCCTGCCGGCAACAGGCTGAGCCCTACGCGCCGCGGCCGCTGCGTCGAACCGCTTGCGTTCCGTGCGATCGATTTGCACGATCCGGCCGTCATGAACCGTAATGACCACCGAGCCGTATTCCAGGCCGTTCACCACTTCGGCAATCCGTTCCAGCCATACGGCATCCACCTCTACCGGTTTCGCCATTGTCAACCCTCCATCCATTCCAGTATGGACTAAATATGGACCGGCATCGGATCCGTCTTGAGCGGATTTTCGACCAATACCGCAGACGATCCGTCAAGCACGTACAACCGATGAATAAAGACAAGCACTTCGGCGCCCGGCTCGAGCGGTTCCCGGTCAAGCGACCGGTACGCGATCAGCCGATTGCCTTCGACATCCACTTCCAGTTCCAGATGCGCGCCGCGGAAAAACGACTGCCGGACGATCCCCCGCTGCGCGGACAGCGGATAGGAAAGCTCCCGCTGCAAGCCGACCTCCACGAATTCCGGGCGGATGATGGCCGATTTGCCTCCCTGGCTGACCGCTTCCTCGAATCCGATGAGCCGCTCGGGATGCTGGAGCACCCGCGATTCGCCGATGAACGATGCGACGAAAGGCGTCCGCGGATGGCGGTAGATCTCAAGCGGCGAGCCCTGCTGTTCCAGCCGGCCGTTCGAGAAAATGAGCATCTCGTCGGCCACTTCGACCGCCTCGTCTTGGTCGTGCGTCACGAAGATCGATGTGATGCCGATTTGCTCGATCATCTCTTTCAGCCACGTCCTGAGCTCCTTGCGCACCTTCGCGTCGATCGCGGCGAACGGCTCGTCGAGCAGGAGCAGGCTCGGCCGCGGCGCCAGCGCCCGGGCGAACGCGACGCGCTGCCGCTGGCCGCCCGAGAGCTGATGCGGATAACGGTTCCCGATCGCCTCAAGGCCCACCAGCTTGAGCAGCTCGTTCACGCGCTCCCGGATTTCATTCTTCTTCGCCTTCTTCACTTCCAGTCCGAACGCGATGTTGTCGAACACGGTCATGTGACGGAACAGCGCGTAGTTCTGGAAGACGAAGCCGATGCCCCGCTTCTGCGGCGGCACGTCGTTGACGCGCTTGCCGTCCAGGATGATATCGCCTTCGTCCGGCGTCTCCAGCCCCGCGAGCATCCGCAGCAGGGTGGACTTGCCGCCGCCGCTCGGGCCGAGCAGCCCGATCAGCTTGCCCTCTTCGATCGTGAAGCTGACATTGTCGACCGCCTTCAGGCTGCCGAAACGCTTCGTCACATTCCGCACTTCGATACGCATGTTACCCGGTTCCTCCTTCCGATCCGGCCGATCGCTGTTCGGATTTCCACTCGACGATCGCCTTGACGACCAGCGTCACGAGCGCAAGCAGCACCAGCAGCGAAGCGACGGCGAACGATGCGGTGAACTGGTACTCGTTGTACAGGATCTCAACGTGCAGCGGCAGCGTGTTCGTCTGTCCGCGGATATGCCCCGAGACGACGGAGACGGCGCCGAATTCGCCCATCGCCCGCGCGTTGCACAGGATGATGCCGTAGAGCAACCCCCATTTGATGTTCGGCAGCGTCACGCGCCAGAAAATCTGCCAGCCCTTCGCCCCCAGCGTCGCCGCCGCCTCTTCCTCCTGCACGCCCTGCGTCTGCATGAGCGGAATCAGTTCCCGCGCCACGAACGGGAAGGTGACGAATATGGTGGCGAGCACGATGCCGGGCAGCGCGAAGATGATCTTGATGTCATGCGCCGCCAGCCACGGACCGAGCAGCCCCTGCGCGCCGAACAGCAGGACGAAGATCAGGCCCGAAATGACCGGGGAGACGGCGAACGGAAGATCGATCAGCGTGATGAGCACGTTCTTGCCCCGGAACTTGAACTTCGCGATCGCCCAGGCGGCCGCGATGCCGAACACCGTGTTCAGCGGGACGGCGATGGCCGCGGTGATCAGCGTGAGTCTCAGCGCCGAGAGCGCATCTTTCTCGGTGATCGATTCGACATAGACGCGCCAGCCCTGCGACAGCGCCTCGACGATGACGGAAATGAGCGGCAGCAGAATGATCAGCGCCAGGAACAGCAGCGCGGCCGTAATCAGCGCGATCCGGACGCCCCTCGATTCCGTCGCGTGGGCGGGCCGGTCGGACGCCGCGTCTGACAGATGTGCGTGAATGGCTCCAGCCATGGCGATCCCTCCTTATCCCGCCTGCACGCGGCGGCTGTACCGCCACTGCATGTAGTTGATGAGCAGCAGCAGGGAGAACGAGATCACCAGCATGACGAGCGCGATGGCCGTCGCGCCGGCGTAGTCGAACTGCTCGAGCTTCGTCATGATGAGCAGCGGCGCGATCTCCGTCCGCATCGGCATGTTGCCGGAGATGAACACGACCGAACCGTACTCGCCGATGCCCCGGGCGAACGCCAGGGCGAAGCCGGTAAGCAGCGGCGGAATCAACTCCGGCAGAATGACGCGGCGGAACGTCCGCCAGCGATATGCGCCGAGCATGACGGCCGCTTCTTCCACGTCTTTGTCGAGATCTTGCAGAACCGGCTGCACCGTCCGCACGACGAACGGCAGGCCGATGAACACCAATGCGATCGTGATGCCGATCGGGGTATAAGCGATTTTCAGTCCGAGCGGTTCAAGCAGCGATCCGACCCAACCGGTCGGCGCGTAGATGGACGTCAACGCGATGCCCGCAACCGCGGTCGGCAGGGCGAACGGCAGGTCGACGATGCTGTCGATGAGCCGCTTGCCCGGAAACCGGTAGCGCACGAGCACCCAGGCGACGAGCAGGCCGAACACGGCATTGACGGCGGCCGCGAAGAACGCGGTCAGAAAACTCAACTTGTACGCCGCGAGCACGCGGGCGTTCGTCACGGCCGCCCAGAACTCCGAGAAGCTCATTCCGGCCGTCTTGATCAGGACGCTGGCCAGCGGAATGATTACGATGAGACTCAGATACAGAACGGTAAATCCGAGCGACAGTCCGAATCCCGGCAGCACGCTGGCCTTTCTGGAACCTTTCATGTGAAGTCAGCTCCCGTCCGATTCACGGCTGTTCGATTTATCCGGTGATCAGGAACCCGGCGTATAGATTTGGTCGAAAATGCCTCCGTCGGCGAAATGCTTCTCCTGCGCCGCGCGCCAGCCGCCGAAATCGTCGTCGATCGTCAGCAGCTCCACGTCGACGAACACGTCTTTGAACTGTTCGGCCACGGATGGCAGCGTCGGCCGGTAGAAATTCTCGCCGATCACTTTCTGCGCTTCCTCGGTGTACAGATAGTTCAGGTACGCTTCGGCGACTTCCCGCGTTCCCCGCTTGTCGACCACCTTGTCGACGATGGCGACCGGCGGTTCGGCCAGAATGCTGAGCGAAGGCGTGACGATATCGAACTGGTCTTCGCCGAATTCCTTGAGCGACAGGAACGCCTCGTTCTCCCATGCGAGCAGCACGTCGCCGATCTTCCGTTCCACGAACGTCGTCGTCGCGCCGCGCGCGCCCGAGTCGAGAACCGGCACGTGCTTGAACAGTTCCTTCACGAACTCCTGCGCATACGCTTCGTCGCCGCCGCTTTTCTTCAGCGCGTAGCCCCATGCGGCGAGGTAGTTCCAGCGCGCGCCGCCGGACGTCTTCGGGTTCGGCGTAATGACTTCGACGCCCTCCTTGATCAGGTCGTCCCAGTCCTTGATCCCCTTCGGATTGCCTTCCCGGACGAGGAAAACGATCGTCGACGTATAAGGCGAGCTGTTCAGGTCAAACTGCGACTGCCAGTCCGGCGAGATCAGCCCCGCATCGGCGATGGCGTCGATGTCGTAGCCGAGCGCCAGCGTCACGACGTCCGCTTCCAGCCCGTCGATGACGGAGCGGGCCTGCTTGCCGGAACCGCCGTGCGACTGCTTGATCGTCACTTTCTGGCCCTTCTCGTTCAGCCAGTACTCGGCGAACAGCTCGTTGTACGCTTCGTAAAGCTCGCGGGTCGGGTCGTAGGAAACGTTCAGCAGTTCCACCGGCGGCAGCGATTCTTGTTTCGCATCGGAAGACGCTCCCCCGGAACCGGTCGACGGTCCGTTGCCCGAGCCGTTGCCGCCGCCCGATCCGCAGGCGGTGAGCAGGGCAATGATGGCAATCAAAATCAGCGTCCGATAAATCTTGGATTTCATTCTCGACACTCCCCCAAAATCGGGCGGCCCGGCGGCCGTCCCTTCTCAATCTGTACCGACTGATGGCGCAGCGCGATGAGGACGAGGCTTCATTTGCTCCGGTTGACCGGTCACTAAATGATTATTCCTACATGTTTAGTCGGGTTATAGAAGCATCATATCAGGTCGCCAGCCGGGGCGTCAACCTATTTTTTGTTAGTTTTTATTGATCTTATTATCTTATAAACTGCGCTGATAAAACAAACGGCCCGCCCGGCAGGCGGTGAAACCTGCGGGCGGACCCTGGCTGTCGGATCACAGCCTATCGAGCATCACTTTGCGGCCGGTCTTCGCGCTCTCGAGCGCGCCGAACACCATGGCCATGCTTTTGATGTTGTCGGTGCAGTCCGTCTCCGCCGGACGCCCTTCCTCCAGCGCGGCGAACATCTCGTCGAGGCAGCCGTCATGGCCTTCCCGCCCGTTCCAGGCGGCCTTCGCTTCCACCCGGCGGACGGTCCGGATGAAGCCGGGTTCCGCCGACTCGTCCACGACCTCCGCCTCCGGCATCGAGCTGCCGTTCCAGCGCGCCGTGCCGCAGCTGCCGATGATGCGCCAGTCCGCTTCCCAGGACGTCGGGAACCCTTCCGCGCACCACGACCCGCGGTACGTGAACACCGAACCGTCGCTCATCTCGAAAATGCATACCGCCGAAGCGTTGCCCTGATACCACGAACCCGGCGGATTGTACTCGTGGCAATACACCGAGACCGGGTCCGCCCCGCTGATGAAGCGGGCCTGATCGAACGTGTGGATCGCCATGTCGACGATGAGCGGGCTCTCCATCGCGTCGCGGAAGCCGCCGAAATGCGGCCCGAGAAAGAAATCGGCGTGAATCGATCCGACCTTGCCGATCGTCCCGCCAGCGATCAGCTCCCGCAGCGCGCGGATCTGCCGGTTGTACCGGCGGTTCTGCATGACCGCGTACCGCTTTCCCGTCTGTCCCGCGACGCGCACGATCTCCTTGGCATCCTCCAGCGACTCGGCCATCGGCTTCTCGCCGAACACGTGGCAGCCGGCGGTGAGCGCCGTCGTCACGATCGTCTTGTGGCTGGCCGGTATCGTCACGTCGAACACGAGGTCCGCCTCCACCTTCGACAGCGCTTCCGCAAGATCGGTGAAGATCGGGACGTCCAGTCCGAGCTCGGCGGCCCTCCGGCGCGCCGTCTCTTCGTACAGGTCGACGAGCGCGGCGATCTCGACATTCTCACGGGATTGCGCGTAATCCAGCCACAGCCGGGACATGCCCCCGCAGCCGGCCGCAACGACACGATGTTTGCGCATGGTAACCAGTTCCTTCCTCTCCGGACACGGTGCGGATCCGCACGCATCCTTTTTTGTCATCTTCCCGCATCTTACCATCTCCGGAGAAGCCGGAACAAGCGTACATTCTTAAGATGGCGGTCACGTGAGGCCGCGCTTGTTCCCGCCGCCGATCCAGAGCCGGTCGACGAACGGGCGGATCCGGTCCATCAGCCGCTGTCCCTTGTGCGCTTCCTCGCCGTCCTTGTTCGTGAAGCTGAAATGCCGCTCCAGCGCGTCCAGGTCATGATTGGAGGTGTAAAACGTCGGCTTCCGGTTCATGCGGTAGTTCAGAATCGTGCCCATCACATGGTCGCGCACCCAGGGGCTGAGGTTCTCGGCGCCGATGTCGTCAAAAACGAGCAGGTCGGTCTGCTTCATCAGTTCGATCGTCTCGCGCAGCCGGGCCGGTTCGTCCAGCATCGATTTCACGTCCTCGACGAACTCCGGCACGTAGACGATGACGCCGGACAGCCCGCTCTTCGCCAGCTCGTGCAGCATGTAGCACATGAGATACGTCTTGCCCGTGCCGAACGGGCCGACGAGATACAGCCCGCGCTTCTGCAGGCCGTTCTCCCGCGTCGTCTTGATGTATTTGAACAGATGGTTGACGGCAGCCGAACGCTCGGGCTCGAGGGTGACCATCTCGGTCGGCGAGTACGAACCGCCGAGCGCCGATTCGTCGATGTAGAAGCTCCTCACCCGGCTGCGCAGCTGCTGTTCGGCCTGACGCGCCTTGAGCAGGCTGCAGGGGGCTTTCCGGTCGTACAGCTGCGCCTTGTCGCTCTGCGCCTCGCACTCCAGCACCGTGTAGTACCCTTCGATGTCGTTCGGGCACCGGTCGAGTCCGGGACACGCGGCGCAATTGCGCTGTTCTTTCACATATTGATAAATCCGGTTCAGATTGAGGCGCAGGTCGCGCCGCGTCAGTTCCGGATGGCGCGCCCGCAGCTCGCGGACGGCCGGTTCTTCCAGCAGCGCGTCCAGATGCCGCTCCGCTTCGGCCTGCATCCCGGCGCCGAGCGGCCACCGCTTGATGAGTTCCCCCAGCGATTCCATCGGTCTGCCCCTCCCTTGTTACGACTCGCGTTCCAGCTCGCTTGCCAGCCGGAGCGCCTCCGCCAGCTCCTCCGGCGTCAGCTGCCGGCCGCCCGTCCGCTGCTCGACGATCGGAATCGCCGGCTTGCGCGTTCCGCCGCTCCGGCTGCCGCGCCAGGCGCGGCCCTGCGCCTGTGTGTATGACGCTCCCTGCGCGCCTTGCGGCCGGCGCTCCGCTTCCTTCATCCGCTGCTCGAGCTTCTCCTGCTCGCGCACGTACCGGATCGCCTTCTCGTATGTATCGACCCCTCTGGCCAGCATGTTCGAGGCCACCTTGTCGATGAAGTCGCCCGACAGCCGCTGCGTTCCGCTCATGCCGAGTATGTAATGGATGAGCACGTTGATCACTTCGCGCGGCATTTTGTAATGAAGGTCGATCCGTTCGAAGGCCCGGTCCAGCCAGGCGGGCACGGCTCCCGGGAAGAACCGCTTCAGGAAGCGGGTGTGCGGCTCGTTCCGCATCAGGAAGTTGTACTGCGCGATGTCGCACCGCCCCGCCATCGATTCGGGAACCGGCAAATAATCGTCTTCCGACACCGGCACTTCTTCCGGCGGATCGTCCGGGGCCGCGTCTTCCGGAACGCCGGCGCTGGATACGCTCCGCCCCGCGATCCGGTTCCGCTCCTCTTCCAGCTTGCGGTTCTGCCGGTAGAACATGCTGGCCCGCTGCTGCAGCTCGTCGAACAGGAGCGCGCCGTCCGGCGAGAAGACGCCGGACTCGTCGAGCAGCCGCCGCATGTCCACGACGTCAAGGTCATATTTGTAAGCGACGTAGTTCACGATCGCCATGCCGTTCTTGTCCGTCCGGAGCCGTTCGACGAACGGCCGGTTGGCGGAGCTTTGAGGGAACCCGGAAATCAGCTCGCCGTAAGCGATGCCCGCGGACGGCTCGGGCGGCTGGACCGGCGCCGGTTCGCGGGTGGTCGCAATCTCCGCCAGCGCCTGCTCCAGCTCGGCGTCCGCGCTGTGCGGCTGCACGCGGAAGATTTCGAAGAACGGAACCGAGAGATCTTCCCGCGCCGCCCCGGCTTGATCCAGCTCTTCCGGAGCCGGCGACTCGAACTGCTCGCGCAGCGCGATGACGGCGTATTTGCCGATCTTGTCCCGCAGCAGCAACGTGAAATGCGGGTTCGTGAAAAATTCGGCCGGCTCGAGCGGCCTGACCAGCGTATATTCGTACAGGATGTCGTCCCCGCCCGGCAGCGCGATCCGGTGCGTCTGCAGCAGCCCGACGGCTTCGAGACGGGAGGTCTGGTCGATCAGATGACGCCGGCCGGTCTCGCCGAGGCCGACGCCGAGGCCGAGCAGCAGCCTGCGCTGCACATCGGGCCGCGAGTAACCGGTCCGCGCCTCGTCGATCTGGTGATAGAGCAAGAGATACAGCGAGACGGCCGGCGCGCCGATCATCGGCTGATAGATCAGGCTGAGCGTCTTCATGTCCAGCGGGCTCATCGAGAAATCGCGATAGACGATATAACGATGATGCTCGGTGAATTGATGCCCGTGTTCGATCCGCATGCTGTCATCCAGCTCCATCCGTCATGGGAAATCTCGTGATCCTATTCTAGCACAGAACGACATCGCTCGCGATTCGTCCGCAAGACGCCGCCATTCGCCATCCGCCCCCACGCGGAGCGAACCCCGAATGCCGGCCGGACGGCGGTGCGGCATCCGCGACCCTCCCCGGACCACAACAACAAAACCCAAAGAAGCCTCCGGTGGTGCGGAGACTTGGATGGTAAATGCGGAAATATATTTTTATAGGGCTCGCCTTTCACAAGGATGGCATGAACGTGATGTAAGAGGTTGTCAAACACCGTTTCATAGGCAGGACAGACTTGGTCCAACAAGGATCTGGCATTCAGCTTGGCTTGAACAAGCAGTGAGGTCATAAACTCATGTTGTCGCGTCAGATTCTTAAGTTCCGTGAAGGCTTCCGACCAGGTTCGATGCGGATGAAGATCCCCACGGTAAAACATCTCCGCCAAATGCCAGGCATCCACCGTATCGGTCTTCACTTTTCGCTAATGGAAAGCGGAGCGTTTCATGCCGGAACGTTTTTCCGGTTTCCGACTGCTCGATTGCCCGAATGTTCAACCATCAATCGCGGACGAAGACAAGCTCGTTTTGCCTCGGGTGGAAACAACGAGAAATACGCCCGCTAAGGTCATGCCCCCCAAAAACAAAAATCCCACATCATATCCCCAGTTGACAAGCACGCTCCCTAACAACGCATTGCCAATGATGGAGGATAAAGAATTCCCGCTAAAAAAGAGCGAAGACGAGAAACCCAAACGATCTCGGAAAGCGTTTTGCACAAAAAATATCAAACTCGTAAACAACACAGCGGTATAGAGAGTACCAAAAATTTGGAGCAGTAAAAGCAACACAAACGTCTTGCTGATCGCAAGCAAAAGAAAATAGGCCGTACCCGCCACACCGCCCAATAGCAGCGTTTTTCTCGTTCCTATTCGGTCATTCAACAAACCCACCAAGGGAATGATCAACACTTCAAAAATCGGGCCGACGCTGATAATCGCGGCAATTGCCCACGGTTCGAGCAGCTTATCCAAAACAAGAACCAATAAAGCGCCGCTTGTCTGGCTGCCCGTTGACAACAAGACAATGATGATGACTGTCAAAAGCAATAGCCTAAGTTCATCCGATTTCAGCTTCCACCTGACCTTCGCGGTTTCCCGGGGGAGAGTCGGATCTTCCGTTAACGTCAAATGAGTAAAAATCAACAGAAATATGTAAACAATTCCATGAATTATAAAAAAGACAGAATACGAAAAAAAGGACACCAGATTTACTCCGATCCACGGGCCCACAATAAAGCCTATGGAAATCGAAGTGCGAACGGCAGACGTGATGAATCCCTGCATGCTTTCATGCGCTTGTTTTTTAATTAACTCTTGGAGAACGGCAAATGCCAAACCGCCCGTTTTGATCTCGTTAATCCAACTGGTTGCGGCAATGACAAATATATTTGGAAAAAAACAATACAAAAAATCCCTTGCGCAAAATAATACCATGCCGGCCTCCATGATTCGCTTTCTTCCACCGATCAAATCAGTCAAATGTCCAATCAGGACGTTCAACGCTAACCCGACAATTCCTGTTGCGGACAACAAGAAGAAAACATTTTCCGCAGAAATTCCCGCTTCTTCGACCATCCAAACCGGAAAAACCGGAACCATCATGGAAATCAGGATGGAATTCAATAAATTAATGAAATAAAGATTTCGGTATTTGCTGTTGGAAAAAATAAATTTGTAATTTTTTAACCCGTTAATAGAAAAACACTCCAGTCATGAAATTTCAGATATCTTGAGAGCACCAAGCGTACTTACAGGTGTAATTTCGGAACGTTGCGAACAAAATGATTCAGCAGATGAATTTTTCGCTCCTCGTCGGGAACGCTAAAATACTGCAACCAAGGAGCTTCTTCCAGCGTTTGGATGACCACGTCCAAATCGGAGTGAACCGCGTCGTCAATGACCACAACTATTTGTTCGGGGCTGTGCTTTGCAATTTCCGCCACAATTTCTGTGATTGCACGCTGATTGCTGTTCACCAGGTAACAGATTTTTTCCCGCTCCCAAACCGGTTCGTTCTTATGTTTCCGAACGGAAAGCTCAAAACGTTCATAATAATCAATCCATGGCTGCTGACGCTTTTTGGGATCAAAGAAAGAATCCAGCAAAATTTGCAAGGAAACTTCCGGCTGAGGATGCAACGAGATGAAATACTTCAAATTTTCGTACCATTGTTGGTATTTGCTCTCATTCCAAGCCGATTCGTGATATTGGTGGTAGGTCAAAGCGTGCTTATTTAATACCATACGAAGTCCAGCTTGACAGAGTCTAAACATTAACTCACAATCTTCCAATCCCCATCCAATAAACCCTTCATTAAAATAACCGACACGGTCCAAATGCGCCTTACGCACCGAAACATTGCAACTGTATCCAAGATGCCAAGCTGTACGAATAAAACCTAAATTTTCCGAAAATCGAGCGAAGACTTGGCAGCGCCCGTCGGATTTCTGAACGGGAGGCAAATTATCCGGCGAAAAACTTCTCGCTAACTTGCCCAGATCGATTGTCCCCGGACTCAGGTAATTGCGCAATCCGACCACTACGATATCTCGATTCCATCGATGACTGCGCAAATGCTCTTGAATGAACGTCGGTCCTACAATTTGATCTCCATCCAGGAAGATGATGATGTCACCGTCACAATGTCGAATTCCCATATTACGGGCAGCCGCTCTTGAGGAAGTCGGCGTCCGTTCTTTGTACAAATATTTGCAGTCATAGTTTAAACGGAGCTTGCCTATAACTTCGTCTGTTCCGTCATCTGAACCATCATCCACCACCACAACATTGAACGATTCATCTTGCTTCAAGATTTGATGATTCAGAGACAGCAAACAAGCTTGAATTTGTTTCTTACCGTTATAGGTTGTGATAACAACCGATGCATTCAGCATTAAAGATCAATCCTCATTCAGGATTTCCGGATGTTATAATTCTATTCCTACATTGCCGGATACTGCCCGCGTAAAAAACAACTTTGCAACAGCAACGTCAAAGACCGCCATCCCCATCGGATTGAAAAAAATGGGTTCTCCAGGCGAAAGCATATGAAAATACTTGGCACAAACAACATCCCGAATTGATTTAACCTGAGACGACTTCAGACCGTAATGCAAATGGAAATATTCGATGTCCGTGTTTTCCCTGCACACCTCGTCCCAATCATCTACGACTATAGCCTTTGTATAATCGAGAATAGATGGTTGATAATCTCTTAAAGAAACGTTTAACAACAGACTGCCCGTCTTTGGCCTGCGATCGATATATCGGGAAGACGATACGGTGCACGTAATGAAAATATCCGAACTCTCAAAGACATTTTCCCAATTGTCGCAAGCTACCACCCGAGGATCATCAGGCAAACTTTGGTACAGCATATCCGTAATAATATCGAAGAGTAAGATCTTGTCTATGCGGTCACCTAGCACGGTCTTGCACATTTGATAATGATGCCGACCGACAGGCCCCCAACCGATTATTCCCACGTTGAGGCGATACGAAGGTCTAGCTTCCAGGTATTCCTTAATCATAAGCCCAGATACCGCGCAAGTTCGCAATATGCTAATGAGCGCCGTGTTAAAGATGCAGACCGGTACGCCGGTATCAGCGTCATTTAGAACCACCACACTGTGCGCCCGTGGCAGTCCGTTTTTGATATTCTGCGGAAAACTGGCAATCCATTTAATACCCGCGATATTGACATCTCCCCCAACATAGGCGGGCATGGCAATAATTCGATTTTGCTGGTTTCGGTAACGTAAATAAGGTTTGACAGGTTGGGCATAATCGCCCCGATTCATAATTTCGACGGTCTTGCCAATCTCTTTGATTAATTCGTCCCACCCTGTTTGTATACTTTGAACATGCTGTTCATTCAAATATCTCATCCTTCATTTCCTTTCCTTCATACTGTTGCTGAACGTTTTTATCGCTCCCGAACAAAAGCCAACAACTCGCGGCCATGCTCGCTTGCGAAGTTGATTAACTGCGGCCATGCCAGTGTCAAGAATGCGTGATCACGCACATCGGACGCCGACTTTTGAAGAATCATGGCACGGTGCTTAGAGAGATGTTCGGCCAGACGTACGTATTTATCTATTCCGGAACGATTGTAAATTTCAACCATGGATTCCAGAACGTTCATCTGTTCCTCTTGCAAATTCCGTTCGGACAACTCCAGCAAATATGCCCCGATCCGATCGGCAAGGAAGCCTTTGTCGTCATTCCAATAGTGCTCCCGGTTGGCGGAGATCTCTTTATAAAGCAGGGCATAATATTTGTTTACGCAACGATACATAGCCAATCTTGAATGATATGAAAAAATCCACGCCTCTTCTTGACGATCTCCGGTATGCCGATGTACCACCCGTCGGTTATGATAAAGCATGGGCAAGTGAACATTATTCAATAACGCATGGTATAAATAATCCGTTCCGGAGGTAAGCAAAGCGGGCGAAATCGGAATTTGTTGAAAAATCTTGTAAATGGAAAAATTCCCAACCTCGATAAAAGTGTCGACCGGGAACATGAACTCATCCCGGGCATATTCTTCTCTGCTCCCTTCGATGAATCGGCGATTGACCAGTTCCCGGATTTCTTCATAAGTCGACCATGGCTTCACAAGATGAATCAGCCGGTAGACGGATTCCAAATCAGCTTTGGCCAGGTCTTCAAAATCCACCGCCCAATTGCCCCTATACCCGCCCCCAACCATGTAAATCCGCTCATGACCGACAAAGCGTTCCGGCACAGGAATCACACTTGGCAACATGGACACCGGTTTTCCGAGGTATTCCATTTCCATCTCGATCGGAAAAAGCCAACCGCCAGCCGGCCCGCGCTGCAGGTAAACATCGGAGTCACGGCGGTGCAAAAAATCGGACTGCAGCATGGCCGCCACCAAAAACGTGCGATTTGCGGCAATGCCGTAGGAAACCCCCTCCTGCGTCAAAAGCGGCTGCAGTTTTTCGCGTTCTTTCAGGTTCATGCAACGAAGCACTCGTTTGATCAAATCGTCTATTTGTTTCGTTTGAAAATAGTAAACGTCGGAACGTTGAAATTTCTCGGTTACAGCGTTGAACGCAGCCCGGTTACGCCGGGCAATAGGCTCCGGTGAGCCGTCTACAACCACCATGGAAAGCGGTGCGGGAAAAACCTGCTCAGCATAAATGATTTCTTCCGCCAAATTTGCGATGGATTCCTCACACAATCGATTGGTCGGTATTACATAGACATGTCTTCTATCTTCTCCCATTCCGAATTCCCTCCACCCGATAAGGTTGCCCGGGGAAACGGTGTCATACGACCATAAGCCAAAATATCTTGTTTGATCTTTAACTGTAAAATCGAGGGCGGATGAAGCTGCAAAAACGCACATCGCTTAGCCGGCGCTTCACACAAGAAACAACGGCGAGGCGGCTTTTCCAACTGCGAACGTGCAATTTTCTCCCCGTTTCCGTCAAACACATCAAGATCCCAATAAGGACTAAGCGGGTGTTCCCGTTCAGCCTCCAGACAGAGCTGTTTAAGAAGAACAGGATCTTCATCGGCAGCAAGCAATACTACGTACCCCAGTTCACCTCGAATTCTCCGTACATCTTTGAATTGAATCCGAGCACGAGACGCGAACATTTGAACATGCATCATCCCCCACTCAACAAGTTCCCTCGAGTAAGGGAAATTTTTTTTGTTTCCCGGAATGTTCCCCATGATCTGTACAACACTCCGAAAACCTGCTCCCCAATTGGCGCGAATGGAGGCGAGGCGGCTTTTCTCCATCAAAATCGGATTTTCGCGCATGGCCAAACTTCACCTCCCAAAAAAATAACGCTAAACACATACTCAGCAAATCGGCCGAACCACCGGGGCTAATGGATCGGGCTATGAAATCCTCGTGCATAGCGGCGACCAGACGTTGTCCCAAAGGAGTAAATACGCTTCCCGCTCTCAGCACACGCCGCGCCCATTCTTGGGTATACCGGATTCTTCCCGGATCAAATACCCGGTTCAACACGGTCGTATCCTCCACCACAGACATCAATGCCAACAGCGCGTGTGCAGAAGATTCTCTCAAGGAATGGCCTCGCCGCATGGCTCGTTTCAATGCAGGCAAACCTACGCGTAGAATGGACGGAAAGCCTCGAATGACCTCACCGCGAATCCCCAACAGTCCCAATTCCCGATATGCTCTAATACCGGTAGTTATCGGATTCTTATTGCTCTTGCCCAACTGTACAAGCTCCTGTTCCAAACTCCGTGCGGCCAGACGTTGTGCCGTTGCGCATACCGGACCGGGCGTGATCCGTCCGTGCCAACGAAAATGCATTCCGGCCGACGCACAGAGCAACAAGCCGAGAAATATCGTGCCTTTATGGGTATTAACCCCTTGAGTAGCACGCAACATGGCCCGCTCTGCTTTCAACCCCATCATCTTCAAAGTTGGAAATTCTTCTTCTATAAACCGTCGCGTCCCCTTGCTGATACCCCAATATGTTGAAGCATATAGATAAGGCTGAATAGCTCTTGCGCTTGTCAGGAAGGTCCGGATATCCATATCGGTATGACTTCCGGAATCCCATAAATTGACAAGCCCGGGAGACGGCCAAATGATTGCTTCTAACATAATCGCCTTGGTCATCTCTCTACAAATTTGATGAGCCATAGCTCTTGTCGCTTTCATAGACAACGAAGAATTACCTCCGGCCAATTCCGTTGATCCAGACCATATTGTTGCAGAAAACACCATACAGATCGCTCAAGACCCAAACCAATACATCCGGACCAAACTTTCCCTCCGTCCTGTTTCCGAATATTGAACAGTTCGGAGAAAAAATTTCCGTGAATATCGAAGGAGGCGATGGAAAGACTGTCCTGCTTGTACGGAATATCTGCTCTTACTTCGTACTTGATTTGCCGGGGAATATCAAACTGATCGCGCAACTCGTCGGAAATAAAGAAAGGATCATTAGCTGGCTGACAGTGCCCTTTTATACCCATTTGTTGCATCCATTGAATACTCCACTCCAAGGATAAATCACAAAATTGTAAGACAAATTCAGGTGAACCAACAAACACATATTCCCGCATACTGAAATTTAACAGACGTTCAAGCAAGAAGGTGTTCTTCGACTCATTACGAAAAGAGAGGCCGCGTAAACAAAAAATTTTATTGGCAGAAAGCAGTTTGTTTTCCAACTCAAAGTACACTTTAAAACAAGGCGCCGATTGAAGCACATGTTCGGGCTTTTCCAAGTATTCTTGAACATGGTCGGGAATGCGCCCCCCCAAAACCTTTGCATCTTTTGAAAATTGCCCAATTTTGGTTCCGTCATGCTGTAAATGAGATACAAAAAACAGATGAGCTGGTGCGTTTTCGAAATAGTGCATTTTCTCCAAATAATAACGCGGGATAAATGCTGAATATTGTCGTTCCTCAAATTCATATGGTTGTTCGCTTTCTCGCAAACGATTATTGAAGTAATTGATAAAAGACTGATCAAATACATTCAATAAGCGTATCATGATTTGGTTAAAACTGATTTCTTGACCTCTTAATAAATACACCCATTCCTGTTCAATAAGTTGATCCGATATATCCTCGGAATTCCGGGGTTCACAGAGAGAGCGTAGACGATGCAGTCGCGAGCGGTCGAAGTCTTCACCCGTCTGTAAATCAGTCTTCTCCACACTGTTATATCTTTTCTGTCTGCTCTGCCACTTAGCCAAGAACGTTTGCACCATGTGCCGAAGTTCTGGCTCCGGCTGACCAATGTAAAAAATGGTCAGCGATTGCCGGTTTACCGGATCAACAATTAACTTATGCGCCTTTACTTCTTTCAAAAACAGATTTTGAAAGATTCCAATTTCATTTTTTTGTAGCGGCTCGTCAAGCTGGACTTCCAAGATATCGAACATTGTCATTTCCCCTAACGTTAACAATGATCTGAGGATTAACCGGTTTGACTATAAACTTCAATGGCCAAGTTCACTTGATCCGGATGAATGACCGACCGACCTGAAAAGCCGAATTCTCTTGAAGCAATGCAGTCCTTGTAAAAACCGTCAATATCTTTATAATTCATATAAGTAGAATCAAAGGCGTAAATTCCCAGCTCCCGACAAGTACCAGCCAAATATTCCCTCGCTTTCTTTAGTTCTTCATGCGGATTTCTGCAATTCTTGACATCATCCAGATAATCACCGGCTCCCAGTGTAAAAGCATAGATTCTTTCGTTTGTCGCTGCGATGGCCTTGAGGTTTCGCAAACCTTCACGGCTTTCAATCATAACTTCATATTGTGGAAGCTCAGGGAGGTTTAGTCGCCGGGCCGTTTCACAGACCACGTGATCAATCTGCAGGAGATCCTCGGGCTTGTTTACCATGGGAATGCGAATGCGCTTGGGCGGGTGCTGGAGAATTGCTTCAATGTCTCTCCGCCAATAGTCGGTGTACACACTATTTATTCTGACAATAAACCGGTCGCACTTGTTGGCGAACGCCTTCAGCGCACCCTTCACCAAATAACGTGCTTCATGCTTTTTGTCCTTTGGTGTACCATCCTCCAGGCATAAAATGAGATTGGTTTTAATGGAATGGACAGCGACTTCTATGAAAGCAGGCTTATATCCCGGTACATAGAAAAAGATACGCTGTTCGACCGGTGTGTTCATTTTCCCTTTCATTTCGTGTCTTTTCCTTTCAACAACGGTATATGCTCCGATTTCAACAAACTTAATAAAGCTTCGCATCGGCTTTCAATAACCCATCGGTTGGCCCCATTAAAATATACAATCGGCCGATAAGCAGCTATACCGGTGCGTTCCAATATTTCCATAATTATCTCTGTTACAAGTGAGTCTTCAAGCTCGGAAACCATATTTTTAATTTGCACCGATTGACTATCGTCATGAATTTCAATTTTAAGGTCACTCGATTCTATCGATCCCACCGATGCTCTCATAATTTTTCACTCCTTCCACTTCTATACGAGTACATGGCTTCCAATAAGAAATAATCCCCCCAACTTTGAGATTCTCCCGGTGTCGAAACCACACTGAGTGGAGTACTTGCATGCAGCAAGATGCCTTCATGCCCCTTTTCCGGGTTCGGCTGGTACTCCGGAGACAGCAAACGCTCAAGAAGCGATTCCCCCCATTTCGCATACTTACTGTCCGGGGAAATCGGTGCGTATTGAAGCAAGGCGGATGCAATCACGCTTGCTGCTGAAGCGTCCACCAGCGTGTCAGAATCGCGCATGAGCAAATCCCAACAAGGAATCAAATCTGTATGCGCATGGCGAGCATAATATTCCGTCAGGTTTTCAATCACAGGTATAATCGACGATTCACCCAATACCAAGTATGCCTGAATCAAACCGTATATCGCCCACGCCTGCCCCCTTGCCCATACCGAATCAGGGCGGGCAGCGTTCTTGTTGAAAGATTCAATCCATTCGCCCGAACGCGGATCGACTCGCACATATTCATACGTTGCGCCATCGGGACGAACAAGGACTCGTATCGCATGTCGAATGCAACGGAGGGCAGATTCCCGATAAGCCGCAATGCCTGTTTCCCTGTACGCCCATAACCAAAGTTGGATGTTCATCAAGGAATCAATACCTGCGTAATGTTCTCCGTCTTCTAACCACTTGCATTTTAAGTATCCTCCTTCCATCATTGCTTCAAATAGACTGTCGGCTCCTTCCAATGCGATATCCCGGTAATGCGAGTTACCGGTAATTGTATAACCCAATGCATACGAATAATAGAGAATATAACCAATGTCCTGAAAATCTCCTCGATGCCGATAAATTTTCAAGGCATCAATATGGCGGTCAGCCTCCTCAATCCACCATGGATTTCCATCCAACTGATACATGCACAGTAACTGACCAATAAAAAAACCGTTTGACCACTTATCCGCCCATACCCACTTTCCTTTGCGGGTAACAAAAGGGAAATTTCGACTCGACTCAGGTAACTTTCTTCGATATTCAAGGCATTTTTTCAGCTGTTCGCCAGCAAAGGAAATCTTGTTTTGAATCGCTTCAATTAGACTTGAAATGGTAATCACCCTTTACAAATGTGTGGTAGATAACTCGGAAATGCCGGTTTTTTCCCACCAACTATCAGAAAAAATGGTGTTATAATATTTCTCGCCCCGGTCTGGAAGAATGGCCAATACTTTCTGTCCGGGAGACAACGTTTTACTAAGTTCCAGAGCTGCATAGATTGCGGCTCCTGACGAGCCCCCTACCAGTAAACCTTCTTCAAGAGCCAATCTTCTGCACATCTGAAAAGCTTGATAGTCACCGACATGCGTTACCCTATCGTATAATTCCGGCTTGAGATTTTCCGGAACGATGGCGGAACCAATCCCGACCAGATAACGTTTACCAGGTTTGCAGCCGAAAGTAACCGAACCAATCGCGTCCACACACAAGATTTTGATCGAAGGGATCAAACTTTTTAGCCCCATACTGCAACCGGTAGCCAAACCGGCCGTACCGACCGGAACTACCACCCAATCCAGATCACTCCCAAATTCTTCATAAATTTCCCGCGCAGTCCAGAATTGATGTGCTTGAGGATTCGCCGGATTTGCATATTGGTTGGTCCAAAATGCATTTTCGATCGATTCACAAAGTTGCTTCACCAGTTCGATTCTCGCAGCCAAATAATTACCATGTTCATCACATTGATGAACCATTCGAACTTCAGCTCCAAGTGCCTCGAGTAATTGCAAATTCATCTCACTAATTTTGGGATCGACAACACATATCAGCTTGTAACCCTTGACCCGTGCAACTAGAGCCAATCCTATTGCCAAATTTCCAGAAGATGACTCAATTATAGTACTCCCTTTCCTAATTAATCCGGCGGCCTCTGCCGATTCTATCAACCACTTTGCAGTACGGTCTTTCATGCTTCCACCAGGGTTAAAACCTTCCAGTTTGACAAACAACTCGGCTCCGTTCGGATCCCGCAAGCGATTTAATTTTACGATTGGAGTTTGTCCAATAAGGTCCAAGACACTAGAGTAAATAATAATTATCCCCCCCAAACAATTTATTAAGCTTCTCGGAAATTCATTTCCGTTGTGGACTCTAGCTTTCTGGCCAGGGTCCTTTATTGTTTCACCCCCAAAATAGGGATGCGAACAAACTTTCCTCTTGACATTTTCGAAACTCCCCAACAATCGCCGAGAAGGCATTTTTTTACTGCCTATCTCTAGAAAATTGGGTGATTGTGTGAAAATCGTTTCTCGTTCTCACCAGGACTACTTGACCTTCGTAAGCGATCAACTGCGCAAGGAGTTCGACACCCCGGAAGCCATGTTGTTCTTGCAACACTTCTATCGCGACTTGATCTTCTGGATCACGCCGATCGATCTGTCCGCCACCGCTTCCTTGATGCGTTCGGCTTACTCCTCCAATCCCAGAGGCCGCAAGCCCCACGATCCCGCCGACATGCTCCGCTGCATGTTGCTCTTCACCAAGCTCGGGCTCAGTGTCGATGACGGAGTCGTCGCGCTGCGAACGACGCCGGTCTATGCCATTGTCTGCGGCTTTAAACCCGGTGAGACGCCGGGTGTCGGAACGTTCTACGACTTTTTCCCCCGGCTTTGGCGGGCATCCACTCCGCATAAGACCGGGCGCGTCAAACGCCGCTTGAAGAAGCCGCGGAAGAAGGGCAAAAAGAACGAAAAGCAAGAGCCCAAAAACCCCAAGATTACGGAGAAACTCGTCTCCCGCATCCTGCGCGAGGGCAAGATCCACTACGCCCCCAAGGAGCACGACCTGCTGCAACAGTTGTTCCAATCCCTGTTTGTCCTGCCTTCTGCGGCAAAAGGATTGCTTGGCGATACGAGCGCTTTCCGCGTCATCGGCGACGGATCTCCGGTTGAAACCGGCGCGCGTTCGTACGGCAAGTTCCTTTGCGATTGCCGCAAGTCGGGCAACTGGAAATGCTCCTGCAAACGGCAATTTTCCGATCCGGATGCCGATTGGGGCTGGGACAGCTATCGCGAGAAATATTACTACGGGCGTACGCTCTACATGTTCACCGCAGCCGACAGTCCTTACAATTTGCCCGTGTACCCGCGATTGTTTCGCGCCAGCCAACATGACTCGGTGTCATGGATCTGCGGCTACCGCGAGCTGCGTCACTGGTACTCGGACTGGAAGGTGGGAGAGGCGCTCCTGGATTCGGCCCACGACGCCCTCCCGATCTATACCATGCTGGAACACGATGATGTTTCCGCCATCATCGACCTGAATCTCAGGCGTTCCGGGCATACGGTATACAATGAAATGAAAATTGGCTCCGATGGCGTTCCTGTCTGCCCCATTGGACGCAAGATGGTCTGCTGGGGCAAGTGTTCCGGGCGACAGCGCATCAAATGGCGCTGTCCCGCCAAAGTCGGCAAATGGGAATGCCCGACTCCCTGCTCGCCTTCCGATTATGGAAGAACGTTCTACACATCCACCGCGGATAACCCGCGCCTGTTCCCGCGCATCCGCCGTGACAGCAAGGAATGGAGAAAGCGTTACGCGCTGCGAACCGGAGTGGAGCGTTGCATCAAGCGCCAGAAAGTCGATTACAACCTGGAAGCTTCGCGCGGGCGCAGTTCCCGCCACTGGAACATTCGCGTGTACTTGATCGCCATGTGCCAGCATGCCGACGCGTGGCTGGAAGAAGCGAAGAAGCAGAAGCAGCTCGTCTCTGTCGAGCAATGGCTGGAAGGCTTGGCGGCAGCTTAACGCCAAAGGACTTCATAGCATTTTTTAAAAAATGCCCTTTTGAGGGTTCTTTGGCATGCACATTCTTGAAAACAGCTTTCATAGGCGCCGCTTCATCGACATTTCTGCCTCATTCACCCCTCATTCGGACTCAGAACGACTGCTTAATTCCGAGCTCCTATTTTATCTACTTACAATTCTGATGAATGAAAGATGACGATTTATAAATTTCCATTCAGTTAACAAAATTTTATATCTAATAGAATTTTCTGGTATTCTTCACAATGATGGTATCCAGACTTTGTTGTATCCGCACTAACAACCAACACTTAAAAAACGGGTCGTCCAAGTGATCAACCTCAAATTGATCTGTGAATTTATGGAAGCCTATGACAAACCCGATATCTACCAATTTTGCATTTTTAATAACAAAATGCAATATAAAACCTCTGGATGGATTTTAATATATCAAGGAAGTATCTGTCAACTATAGTTTTACAAAACCAATCAGGTGTGCCGGAACTGATCGATAAGCACAACCGACGGTTCAGCTGTTGCGCCCAAAGAAGGCCGGAACTACCTACCGGTCCGCTGCTCGAAAGCCCATGGCGCCTCAGCGGGAGCACCGGCGCATCCGAGTCATGGCAGACGTTTTCCTGGAAAGGAAAATGCCGCAACCGATTCGACCCGAAGTGAGCATCGATTGCCGGCACTCCCACGATGGCTCCAATCCCACAACTTCGCTTGTGATACGAAGTCCACGCCTCAACCAGCTCAAACATGGTCATTTGAGGTAGTGGGAGAACAGTTTTTTGTACGGGGTCTTTGCCCCAAAGCCCGCCTCGTTCTCCCGGCTACCGCCATCGTAACCCGGCCATGAAAAAAGGCCAACCAGTATATCTGGTTGACCTGATAATACGAAGAGCGGCCGCCGAACCGCGTCCGGCTCCGCTCCTGAAGCTGCGATCATCTCCGCCCGCGCCGGTTCCGCCGCCGGCCCCGCCGACCGGGCGGGATCCGTTCCCGCGCTCCGGCGCGTCAGAGCCGATCCGCTTCCCGCGCCGCGGCGTCCGACTCCTCCGCCAGGATGGCGCCCGCCGGCATCTCCAGCCCGGCGAACTCGGGCGCCGCGTCCCGGCCTTCCAGCTTCGCGATCCAGGCGCGGATGACGTCGCTCGTCTGATCCGGCGCCTTCGTCGGCAGGTGATGGCCCGCTTTCCGGATCCTGTACCACTCCGACTCCCGAAGTCGATCGCGCAAGGCGCGTGCATAGGCGCAGCCCGCCCCGTCCTCCGCGCCGCTGAGCAGCAGCACGGGATGATCGATGCGGTTCAGCCGCCCGGTGCAGCTGTAACGCAGGCAGCTATCCGCATATTCCCGGCAGCGGCGAGCATCGCCGATCTTGCCCTCCGCATGGAGCACGCCGAATGTCGTCCGGCTGTCCGCGTTGCCGAGCGCGACCGGCACGACGACCGCCTCCGGGGTCAGGCCGCGAAGCATGGCGCCGGCCCGCATCTGCATCCGGCTGCGGCTGTCGGTCAGCTCGCTCATGCCGGACAGCAGCACGGCGCCCCGGAACCGGCCGGGCGCGCTCAGCAGCGCTTCGAGCACCGGCATCGCGCCGCAGGAATAGCCGCAGACATAGGCGGACTCGATGTCCAGCCGGTCCAGCAGCTGGCGGATGTCCTCCGCGATGAGCGGGATCGTGAGCGAAGCATCGCCCGCCGGGCTGTGCCCATGCCCGCGGATGTCGAACACGACGACGCGGTGATCCCGGGACAGATCATGCTTCAGATAATTGAAAATGGAACTCGCGATAAACGGCGGGTGCACCATGACGACGGCCGGCCCCCGGCCAAGCGCGTGACAATGGATGTCCGTCCCGTTCACATGAATAAACGGCATCGCCCTCACCTCGACGGAATCGGTATTCCGTCTTAGTATGGCTCTGCCGTCTCCGGTGCCGATTAGAACATTTTGTATCCGCCCTGGCGCAGCTTGCGGATCGTCCAGCCGCTGACATACGCGCCGGCGAGACCCGCGAGCGCCACCGAGATGTCAACGTAGGAATACCCGGTCAGATTGGCCGTGAACGACTTCGACTCATCCCAGGTGAAGTACATGCCCAGCGGCACGCCGACGATCAGGAACAGCCAGATCGGAAACCAGGTCGTCTTGATCAGCATGTTCAGAATGAAGCCGATGCCGAAGATCATCACGAAGAACAGAAGCAACAGCACGATCATTTGCAGCATGTCGGAAGCAAGCTCCTTCCTTGGCGCATTCCGTTTCTCTAGAGTAGTTTAGTGGAAGTGCCCGCACGAGTCAATTTCGGAGCGGCTTTGTCACAAGACCGTCATTTGCCCCGCGTCCCGCCGTTCGGGTACAATGAGGGCGACAAGTGCAGGTTCCACGAACGACAGAACCTGAAGGAGGGTTTCCATGAGCGAAGCGGCTCAAACGCTTGAAGGCTGGTTCGCGCTGCACGATTTCCGCACCATCGACTGGTCGGCATGGAAGCAGGCCGACGCGGCCGAGCGGGAACAGGCAGCAGGCGAACTGCGCCGCATGATGGAAGAATGGGCATCGGTCGAAGCCGCGAAAACCGGCAGCACGGCCGTCTACGCGATCGTCGGCCAGAAAGCCGACATTCTGTTCATGCATCTGCGCGAGACGCTGGACGAACTGCAGGAAGTGGAGACGGCGTTCAACAAATCGGCATTTGCCGACTATACGCTTCCCGCGTACTCCTATGTCAGCGTCGTCGAGCTGAGCAACTATATGGCGCAGCCGGGAACCGATCCGATGCAGAACCCGGAGATCGTCGCCCGGCTCAAACCGATTCTGCCGAAAACCCGGCACATCTGCTTCTACCCGATGAACAAACGCCGGCAGGGCAGCGACAACTGGTACATGCTCCCGATCGACGAGCGGCGCGAAATGATGCGCTCCCATGGCATGACCGGCCGCAAATACGCCGGCAAGGTCCGGCAGATCATCACCGGTTCGGTCGGCTTCGACTTGTGGGAGTGGGGCGTCACGCTGTTCGCCGACGACCCGATCCAGTTCAAGAAGCTGGTCTACGAAATGCGTTTCGACGAGGTAAGCGCGCGGTTCGGCGAATTCGGCGACTTCTACGTCGGCAATCTGTTGACGTCGGACAAGCTTGGCGAACTGTTGAACGTGTAAATGGACGCAGCAAAAGGCCGGACAGGATTCGCATCCTGACCGGCCTTGTTTCGTTCCCGATGGCGCAGCATTCCGATAGCATCACTCGTCGTCTTCTTCCGTTCCGGCGTCCGCCGTCCCGTTGGCTGCCGCGCCTTCCGCTTCGGCTTTTTTCGCCGCCAGATATTCTGCCGTCATCCGGTCGCGCTCGCGGCTTTTCGCCTTCAGCCGCTCGATCGCGGGCTGAATCAGCAGATCCACTTCTTGTTGCACCGTATAAGCCAGGTCGTATCGTCCCTGCGATTCCAGGTAAGAGCCGACTTCCATGAGCGCGTTGTAGCGGTCGAGCTCGTCCCGGGTCAGCAGTCCCCGCACTTGTACGCTGCAGTGCCGCATCAGAAGAATTTCCCTTTGCGCAGCACGAGCGGAATGCCGCCGATGATGAACAGATAGCGCAGGTCGATGAGCTTCTTGAGCTGGGCTGCCGTCCAGCCTTTGTACTTCTTGCCGAAGGCGATGCCGATGGCTTCACCTTTGCCCAGCGAAGCGACCGTGCCCTTGTGTTTGTACTCGAACTTCTTCAGCGCCTGGTTGCGGATGGAGGCGACCAGGTTGTGCGCCACGGCCACGCCTTGCTGCATGGCGATCTGCGCCGTCGGCGGGTACGGGCGGCCTTCCTCGTTGAACACCAGCGAGTTGTCGCCGACGACGTAAACATTGTCATGCCCCGGCGCACGCAGATATTCGTCGACCTTCACGCGGCCGCGCATCGTCTCGAAGCCGGCTTCCTCGATCAGCCGGTTGCCGCGGATGCCGCCGGTCCAGATGACCGTCTGCGCCTTGATCTCCTCGCCTTCGCCGACGATGACGCCGTCCGGCTTGCACTCCTTGATCGGCGTGCCGATGCGGAACGTGACGCCTTTCTTGCGCAGCACGTCCATCGCATATTCGACGAGCTCCGGATCGAAGCCCGGCAGCGCGGTCGGCGCCGCTTCGATGTTGATCAGCTTCACGAGCTGCGGATCGACGTCGAATTCACGGCAGAGCTGCGGGATGCGGTCGGCCAGCTCGCCGACGAACTCGATGCCGGTGAAGCCCGCGCCGCCGACGATGAACGTCAGATAGTCGGTGCGATGCGGCTCGCGTTTGTACTTCGCGAACTGATACTCAATATGTTCGCGGATCAGACGGACGGAGTTGATGCTCCGGATGTTCAGCGCGTACTCCTTCAGGCCCGGAATGCCGAACGTCTCCGGCTCCCCGCCGACGCCGATCACGAGGTAGTCGTAAGACAGCGTGCCGTCCTCCAGAATGACCTTGCGGTCCTGCGGCCGGATCTGCACGACCGTCGACTTCACGAAATCGATCTTGAACTCGTCGATCAGTTTCGAAATGCTGACGCGTGCATTCTCCGGACTGTCCGTTCCTGCGGCCGGCATGTGCAGGTGGGTGGTAATATAATGGTAGTCATGCTTGTTGACGAGCGTCACGTCCGCTTCGTTGTAATTGAGTTGCTTCTGCAGACGAAGCGCCGTCATGACGCCCCCGTACCCGGCGCCGAGAATGACGATCTTCGGAATGCTGCTCATGTTGGGCTCCCTTCCATTCTTGGTCGTTGATCATTACCGGGATATTGTGAAAAATTACACAAACAAGACCGGCCATCAAGGGTTTCATGCCTAGCTTGCGTCAATTCAAACGCCCTCATGTATGCGCTCGAACAGATATCGGACACAATACCCGTAACATACATTGAAAATGATAGCAGTTTTCAGAAAAAGTTCAAGAGCAAAACCTACGAATTCTTTTAGAACTCCGTACAAAAACGACAGACGAAGGACGCGGGAACAGGTATAATGTAAAAATAACCGCGCAGATGTCGAAATGATCCAATCAGCCTGGAGGTGCCGTGTGATGTCCCAGCAAACCCATCCCAATCTGACCGACATCGTCATCGTCGGCGGCGGTCCCGTCGGCATGTTCGCCGCATTCTACGGCGGCATGCGGCAGGCGACCGTGAAAATCATCGAGAGCATGCCGCAGCTCGGCGGCCAGCTCTCCGCGCTCTACCCGGAGAAAGAAATTTTTGACGTGGCGGGCTTTCCGCGCGTGAAGGCGCAGAAACTCGTCGACCGTCTCCGTGAGCAGCTCGATCTGTTCAAGCCGGAAATCTGTCTCGAAGAAAAAGTGCTGAACGTGCGAAAAATCGAGGAACGGCTGTTCGAAGTGACGACCGACCGCACCGTGCACCACGCGCGCGCCGTCATCATCACCGCCGGCGTCGGCGCTTTCGAACCCCGGAAGCTGGAATTGCCGGGAGCGGAAGCATACGAGGGCGTCAACCTGCATTATTTTGTCAATGACATGGAGAAATTCCGGGACAAGCGCGTCCTGATCAGCGGCGGCGGCGACTCCGCCGTCGACTGGGCGCTCATGCTCGAGCCGATCGCATCCTCCGTCACGCTGGTGCACCGCCGGGACAAATTCCGGGCCCACGAGCACAGCGTCGAGAAGCTGAAGGCGTCGAGCGTGAACATCATCACGCCCGCCGAGATCGAGGCCCTGTCCGGCAGCGGGCGGATCGAACGCGTAACCCTGAAACATGGCCGCTCCGGCGAAACGACGGAGCACGAGGTCGACGCGGTCATCGTCAGCTTCGGCTTCGTCTCTTCGCTCGGCCCGATCGAGGAATGGGGACTTCAGATCGAATCCGGCTCCATCGTCGTCGACTCGCGCATGGAGACGTCCATTCCGGGCATTTTCGCCGCGGGCGACATCGTCACCTACCCCGGCAAGCTGAAGCTGATCGCCGTCGGTTTCGGGGAAGCGCCGACCGCCATCAACAATGCAAAAGTGTACATCGACCCAACCGCGAAGCTGTCTCCGGGCCACAGCAGCAATATGAAATTGTGACGGCTGGACATCCTATGTGACGGGGTGATGGCCATGCCGCCGATCTGTCCCGTGTGCAACGGTCTCGTGCCGCTCGTCTTCGACTGTCCCCGCTGCGGCCGCTCCGCCGAGGACGCCGGGCGTGCTTCCGACGCGCTCGGGCCGTACGCGCCGTACGAGCCCGGGCACGAAGAAAGCCGCATGCGCGGCTCGATCGAAGACATGATCTGTATTCACGCGGTTCACTGCGCATCCTGCGGAACCGATGGCGAAGTCACGATTGTCCTGCGGCCGTGAACGCCCGGATCTATTACGCTCCCATCCGGACGGAAACAGGCTTCAGCTTGCGCCGGGACAGTTCCGCTGCGAGCATGCGGATGAACGCGGGATCCAGTTTCTGTTCAACCGCCGTATAATAAGCTTCGAGCAGCAATTCGTCCGGAAGCTTGTTCATGCTCGGGTCATCCTTTCAATGCTTGTGTCACCCTCATCTTAGCATGTCCATTTCCAGCGGAACAAGCGATCCGGATATCCACAGCGGACTGTGTATGAATTGTGCGTTTCTTGTGGGCAGACGTCGAAAAATGCGCCGTTGCTATGGGGATGTTGTGGATAGAGTTATACACAGCATGTGATTTGCGTCTGCCCTATAAAAAAGTTTGATGCATATTGATTTCCAGATTAGCAAATCCTATTAACCTCGTTAAATATTTGGCAAGATCAATGCGGCCGCGTGTTCACTTCGAAAATCCAGATTTTCCCCGAGCGGTCCAGACCGTAGTCGAATCCGAGCTGGCCGATTCCGGGATACCGCTGTTCCAGCACGGCCGTCGCCGTGTACGTGAGCGAACGCATCTGCCGTTTCTTGACGGCCGCCAGCCGAGGAGACAGCGAGCGGCTGATGCCGACGGAAGCCGGCAGCTGCGTGCCGCCGCGGCACAGGTTCGTGACGAACAGCCCCTTGCGTGCCAGCCGGCCGACGATCGCCCGGATTTTCCACGCGCCGCCCTCCTTCACGATCTTCACCCGGTAATCGATCGGCCGTCCGCCGATCGTCGCGAGCGGGATGCAGCGCTGGATCAGGTAGCGGCGCCCGCGCCTGAGCCGACGCAGCGCCCGAAGCAGCCCCGCGAACGAGCGGTACGTGCGTTTCGACGCGCCGACCGTGACGGTATATCCGCGTCCGCTGCGCGCAATCTTGGCGACGCCGAGTCCGCCGGTGCCGCGCTGCGGCTTGACGACAACGCTCCCGTATTGCGCCAGCATCCGGCGCAGATTGGCTTCGGTGAACAGCCGCGTGTGCGGAATATGCGGAGCGATTCCCGGATGCGATTTGAGCGCAGCCGTCTTTGCCCACTTGTTCGCCAGCGTCCTGCCGGTACCCGCTTGCATCGGCATCGCTCCCCTTCCACTTGTACTGCTGCATCATATGCCGGGAAGACAACTCCCTCCTGGATAAACACCCCCGCCTCGTCCAAAATGTGCGGATGTCGTTGATTTCAAGCCTTGCGGAGTGGTACCCTGTCAGTACCATGACTTGACGGCTGCCCCGGTACTTCCGGATTCGCCGGCAAGGCCGGGCAGACGGTCTTCACGCAAGGAGGTGCCGACTTTGATACCAATCGACGCCGAAACGGTTCAGGCCCGGCTCGAGGCATTGAAAGGACGCGATCTCTATCTTCACCTCGAGTCGACGACCGGCGCATACGCCACTCATCACGACAGCAGCAGGCATCCGTCGTCGGCGTTCGTCAAGAACGCCGTCATCCGCTATGAACGGGGTACGATATCCGGCAGCGGTCCGTACCGCGTCGGACTGAAGATGGCACACGGATGGGTCTATTGCGAGGGACTGACGCACTACGAGGAATCGGAGACGGAGCGGCTCCTGCTGGCAGGCCACAACAGCGAAGGCAAGCTGGCCGTCGCCCTGCAGTTGTCTCCGAGCCCGTTCTGAGAGGGGAGAGGTGCTTAGATTATGGAAAAACGCGTTCTTGCCGTTTTCCCGCATCCCGATGACGAATCGTTCGGCGTGTCCGGAACGCTGGCCATGTACGCCGCCTCCGGCGCCGAAGTCGCATACGCCTGCCTGACCCTCGGCGAGATGGGCCGGAACATGGGTTTTCCGCCGTTTGCGAACCGCTTGACGCTGCCCGGATTCCGCAGGCGGGAACTCGAGGAATCGTGCCGGGCCATCGGCGTCCGGGACCTCAGACTGCTCGGTTTCATGGACAAGACGATCGAATTCGAAGATCCCGAGCTGCTCGATGAGCGGATCGGCGCGGTCGTACGCGACGTGAAGCCCGAGCTCGTCATCACTTTCTACCCGGGATATGCCGTCCACCCCGACCACGACGCATGCGGCGCCGCCGTCGTCCGCGTGATCGGACGGATGCCTCGTGGCGAACGGCCGACCGTGCATTGCATCGCCTTCTCGCACGGCTGCGAGCGCGATCTCGGCAAGCCCGACGTCTACCGCGACGTCCGGCCGTACCTGAAGCAGAAGTTCGATTCGATCCGGGCGCACCGCTCCCAATTTTACGTGCCCGGCATATCGGACGGCGGCAAGCGGATCACCCGCGAACTGGAAGAGCGGTTCGGAACCGAGCGATTCTGGACTTATCGGTTTGATTGAATCTGCTTTGCAAAATTGACATGACTTTGAACATTGCTTCGCGATGGCAGACGCCTTTCAGCGTTGTATCTGCGGATTGGGGACAAAAGGAGCCGGTCAGGCACATCCGTGCCTGGGCCGGCCCTTCCATTTGTCAATGCGTCGATTCATTGCGACTTCGACGAACCGGGCATATACTAAATGTACATTATCGGGCGCATGAACAGGCCGTGCGCCGAAGGAGGCGGCCCATATGGGCGATTTCCATCATCTCGCGCACGTCAAGGAACAAGCGGCATCCCGGCGCACGTTGTGGATCGTGCTCGGTCTCACCCTGTTCTTCACGATCGTCGAAGTGATCGGCGGCATCGTCTCGAAATCGCTGGCGCTCCTGTCCGACTCCGCCCACATGATCTCCGACGTCGCCGCCCTGGGGCTCAGCCTGCTCGCGGTGCAGCTGGCGTCGCGCAGGCCGAATTCCCGCTACACCTATGGCTATCTGCGGTTCGAGACGATCGCCGCGCTGCTGAACGGCCTCGCGCTGTGCGCCATCTCCGTCGGCATCTTCATCGAAGGCGCGCGCCGGTTCGTGACGCGGCCCGAGATCGACTACGGCATCATGATGACGATCGCCGTCATCGGCCTTATCGTCAACATCGTCCTGACGATCGTCCTCAGCCGCAGCATGAAGGAAGAGAACAACCTGAATATCAAGAGCGCGCTGTGGCATTTCATCGGCGATCTGCTCAGCTCGATCGGCGTCATCGTGTCGGCTGCGCTCATTTACTTCACGGGCTGGCATCTGTTCGACCCGATCATCAGCATCATCATCGGCGGGATCATTTTCGGCGGCGGGGCGAAGATCATCCGGCAGTCGTTCCGCGTCCTGATGGAATCGGTGCCGGAGGGGTACGAGCTGGAGGAGATCCGGAAGGATATCGCGAAGGTGGAAGGCGTGCTGGACGTGCATGAGATGCATTTCTGGGCGATCTCGACCGACCACAACATCCTGACCGCCCACGTCTTCATCCGCGCCGACATCCAGCCGTTCTGCGTCATCCTCGCGATCAACGAGATGCTGAAGGACAAATACAAAATCATGCACGCCACCATCCAGACCGAACACGCGCAGATCCATCCGCACGGCGAGTACGGCAGGCAGTTCCTCGAGGACCGGAAGCCTCGGGAAAAAGAACTCGCGGGGACGACGTAACGCGGATACCGCGTTACAGACCCGCCCGGAGCGGCTCGCTCCACGCTGTAACGTGGATACCACGCTACGGCACCGCTCGGGGCGGCTCGCTCCACGCTGTAACGTGAATACCACGCTACGGCACCGCTCGGGGCGGCTCGCTCCACGCTGTAACGTGAATACCACGCTACAGACTCGCTCGGAGCCGCTCGCCCCGCGCTGTAACGTGGATACCACGCTACGGCACCGCTCGTGGCGGCTCATCGCACGCTGTAACGTGAATACCGCGCTACAGACCCGCTCGGGGCGGTAACGTGAATACCACGCTACAGACTCGCACGGAGCCGCTCGCCGCACACTGTAACGCGCATACCGCGTTACAACCCCGCCCCATGCCATACTCAAAAAAAGTACGGCCCGCCTCAACCAGGCGAACCGTACTTTTTCGCTTCTTACAACACCTTGGACAAGAACTCCTTCGTCCGCGGATGCTGCGGATTCGTGAAAATGCGTTCCGGCGCGTCGTCCTCCACGATGCTCCCCCCGTCCATGAACAGCACCCGGGTCGCCACTTCCCGGGCGAATCCCATCTCATGGGTGACAATCACCATGGTCATGCCCTCGTCGGCCAGCTGCCGGATCAGATCCAGCACCTCGCCGACCATCTCCGGATCGAGCGCCGAAGTCGGCTCGTCGAACAGCATCACCTTCGGATTCATCGCCAGCGCGCGGACGATCGCGATGCGCTGCTTCTGCCCGCCGGACAGGGTGGACGGATACACATGCGCCTTGTCCTCCAGGCCGATGCGTTTCAAGAGCCGCAGGGCCGTCTCCCGCGCCTCGGCCTTGATCCGCGCCTTGCTCGTGTTGATCGGATGGAGCGGCTGCTTCTCGCTGCGAAACAGATTGCGCAGCTTGATGAGCCGGTTCCGCCACTTCAGCCTGCGAAGATCGCGCAAGCCCAGATAGACCGGCGCCAGCATGATATTGTCGAGCACGGTTTTGTTGTTGAACAGGTTGAAGTGCTGAAACACCATGCCCATTTGACGGCGGTGAACGTTGATGTCCGCCTTCCTGTCGGTAATATCCTGACCGTTGAAGATGATGGAGCCACTCGTCGGATCTTCCATGCGATTCAGGCAGCGGAGGAAGGTGCTCTTGCCGCTTCCGGACGGCCCGATGATCGCGATCTTCTCGCCTTGCCTGATCGTGGTCGTAATCCCCTTCAGCACGTCCAGCTTGCCATAGGTCTTCTTCAGATCAATGACGTCTATCACTTTTTCTCAGGCTCCTTTCCAATTGCCTGATGATCAGCGCAGCGACGGCAACCAGGGCAATGTAGATCAAGGCCATGACGAGATAAGGCACCATGAACTCGTAATTGTTCGAGCCGATATAGTTGAAGGCCACATACAGATCGGCGGCGCCGACGAAGCTGACGACGGAAGTCTCCTTGATGAGCGAAATGAATTCGTTGCCGAGCGTCGGCACGATGTTCTTCACGGCTTGCGGAATGACGACCTTCAGCATCGTGACGCGGTAGTTCAGACCGAGGGCCCGGCCCGCCTCCATCTGGCCGGGATCGACGGACAGGATGCCGCTGCGCATGATCTCCGACACATAAGCGGCGCTGTTCAGCCCGAAGACGAGCACGCACACCTGCAGCGCGGGGATATTGACGCCGATCAAAGGCAATATGACATAGTAGGCGACGAGCAGCTGCACGACGATCGGCGTTCCTCTGAACAATCCGACATAGAAAACGCACAGGCTGTTCAGGGTTTTCAGCAATCCGTTGTTTTTGGGCGATACCCGGATGATGGCGATGAGCGTACCGATCAGGATACCGATGGCCAGGCCCGCGACCGCGATGTAGACCGTATTTTGCAGTCCGGTAAGCACCTTGACGTATCCGCCATGCTCGATGAAGACCTCCCAGAACCGCTCCAGCTTCTTGTCAAAATTTCCCATGACACGCTCCCAAACGCGGAGATACTCCGCCCTCCGGCGGAGTATCATCGAATCTGTTCAAGCTTTGCCTGGATGCCAGCGTCTGCATCCGCCTGTCTTTATTGCAATTCGTTGATCGCGGCGGCAATGAACTTCGCCGGCGCCTCGTCGATGATGACCAGTTCAACATTGCCGTTGAGCATATCCTGAACGGCCAGCGAACCATTGCGGTAGCCGACGCCGGTCACATTGAGTCCCGGGAATCCCCAATCTTCGTCGCCTTCCACATAGAACTGTGCCGTCGTGCCGGTCTGGAACCCGACCTTGTTCTCCTTCGTCAGTCCGGCCAGTACCGCTTCCACATCGGCGGCCGTCTTGCTGTCGTCGAACCGGGTATCGGAAGCTTTCACGATGACCAACTGCGCAGCGTCATAGTATTTCTCCGAGAACTCCACGTATTGCTTGCGCTCCTCATTGACCGTAAGACCGGCCATGCCGATATCCGCTTTGCCCTGGCCGACGGACAGCACCACGGCGTCGAAGTCCATGTTGCTGATGACAAGTTCTTTGCCCAGATGCTCGGCGAGCAGCGCGGCGATCTCCATGTCAACGCCGTAGTATTTGTCGCCCTTCATATACTCGAACGGCTCAAAAGCCGCGTTGGTCGCGACGACCAGTTGGTCCTTGCCGGTGTCCAGTTCCGCGGAAGTGACCGGCTGAGGTTCTCCGTCGCCGAAATAACGGTTCAGGATCTCATCGAGCGTTCCGTCTTCCTTGATCTTGGCGATGAACTCATTCACTTGCTCCAGAAGCTCCGGTTGATTCTTGTCCACCCCGAAGGCGTACTCTTCTTCCGTGAGCGGAATGTCGATGACCTTCACGCCCGAGCTTGCCTGGTCCTTGTTGCTGTTGCCTGAGCCGCAGCCGATGACCGCAACCGCAAGCAGTGCCGCGAGCAGGATGGCGGCTGTTTTTTTCATGAATGTCCTCTCCCTTTTCCCATGTGCTACTTTGTATTATTGTGATCTGATCCCGCAAACGCAACAACCAAATATTCCTTATATTCCAATCAGCGGATGATTGCAAGCATTCAATCAAAAAAAAATCGTTGTGATGCAAAAAAGTCCGGGATCTTCAATCGTAACCGGTGCGCGCAAAGAAGGACCGCCCGGCCCGAAGCAGCCGAAGCGGTCCATGATTCATGCGCCGGCGTTCACTTCCCGCGCCGGCCGGCCGCCGCGGATCAGGAACGCGGTGGCCAGCGACACGAGACTGCCGGCGGTGCCGTACAGGAACATCCAGCGGAATCCTTCCGCCACCTCCGGCGCCTTCGCGAGCATCGCGCCCATCAGCGTGACGCCGAACGTCGTGCCGATGTTCCGCGCGAACATCTGCAGCGACGTCGAGACGCCCTTCTGGTCGGGCGCCACCAGCTGCTGCACCCCGATGATCGACACGGTCGACAGCATGCCGAACGCAATTCCGAGCGGGAACGACAGGATAAGTACGAACCAGAAATCGTTGAACGTGCCGAGCAGCAGGAACATGGCCGCCGAAACAACCTGCAGCAGATTGCCGAGCACGATGAGCGGCCGGTAGCCGTAGTTCAGAATCCAGCGGCCCGCCGGCACCGAAGCGATCATCCAGCCGCCGGTCATGCCGAGCATGGCGACGCCGCTCATGAAGATGGACCAGCCCTGGTCCTGCAGATAATACGGAAGATAAGTGCTTGCGCCGAACAGCGCCGCGTTCGCCAGAAATCCGTTCACATTGATCCAGGTCACCTGGCGGTTGCGGAACAGATTGAGCGGCAGCAGCGGCGACGCGTGGCGGCGTTCCCACTGCACGAACAGCACAAGCAGCGCGAGTCCGCCCGCGGCGTACAGTGCAATTCCGCTTTCCACAACCGTCGTCATGAGGAGCAGACTGACCCCGGCCGTGAACAGCACCGTGCCGGCGTAGTCGATGGCGGCCGGCCGCGGCTGGTACACCTCGCGATAAGGCAGCAGCAGCAGAATCGATACGATGCAGATCGGAATGTTGACGAAGAAAATCCACCGCCATGTCCAATACTCGACGAACAGCGAGCCGAGCAGCGGCGCAATGACCCCCGACAGCCCCCACATCGCCGTGAACAGCGCCTGGATGCGTCCACGCTTCTCGACGGAGAACAGATCCCCCGCGATGATCGCCGGGAACGGGTTCATGATGCCCGCCCCGATGCCCTGGACGGCGCGGAAAAGAACAAGCTGCACCATCGACTGCGCGGCGCCGCACAGCAGCGATCCGAGCAGGAACAGGACGAGCCCCGCCAGCAGCACCTTTTTCCTCCCGTACATGTCGGAAAGCCGGCCGGCGATCGGCGCCAGCACCGTCGTGAAGATCATATAGGAAGCGAAAGTCCACGCGTACAGATGGAACTGTCCCAGTTCTTCCGCAATCGTCGGCATCGTCGTGTTGATGATCGTCGTATCCATCGCCGAGACGAGCATGGCCATGACAATGCCGGCCAGCACCGATACTCTGCGCCAATCCATCCTCAGCATCTCCCTCCGCAAGTCACATAACGCCATTATCCACCATCACCCGCCGGGGGTCAATCCTTGGCGCCGCCGATGCAAAAAAGAGGCTGCTTCCGCCCGGACATCGCGCCCCGAACCACATAGGATAGTCGAGACGCTCGAACGAATGGATCCGGGAGGCATGCGAGGATGCGACTTGTCCTGTTGTGCGGCGGTTCCGGCACCCGGCTGCGGCCGCTTTCAAATGATATCCGCTCGAAGCTGTTTCTCGACCTGCTGCCCGCTCCCGGAGGGGGACGGGAATCGATGGTCCGGCGGCTGTGCCGGCAATTGGAAGAAGCGGGCATGCTGTCGTCCGCCCTGTTCGTCATCCGCCGCGACCAGACGGCCCTGCTGCGGCGCCGGATCGGCGGAAGCGGGCTGGTCATTCCCGAGCCCGGGCGGCGCGGCACCTACATGGCGGCGGCGCTTGCCGCTGCCTATCTCCATTCGGTGCTGTCCGCGGACCCGGACGAGATCGTCTGCGTCATGCCTGCCGATCCGCTCGTGGACGAAACGTTCTTCCGGACGATCGCCCGGCTTCCCGACGCGCTGGAGCAGACGGGGGCGAAGCTCGCCCTGATCGGCACCGTTCCCTCGCATCCGTCCGATCAGTTCGGCTACATCGTGCCGGAGGGCGCCGTGCCGTCCGGCGGCCATGCCGCCGTGCGGCGATTCGCCGAGAAACCCGCCGCGTCGGATGCGGAGAAGCTGATTCGGGACGGCGCGCTCTGGAACTGCGGCGTGTTCGCGTTCCGGCTGAAGTACCTGCTCGCCTCGATGGCGGAACGGGAACTGCCCGCCGACTACGGCAGCCTGCAGGAGCTGTACGGACGGCGGGAAGCGGACTGCTTCGACCGGGAGATCGCCGAACGCGAGCCGGAGGCGATCGTCCTCCGGCACGACGGCCTGTGGCGCGATCTCGGGAGCTGGTCTTCCCTGTCCGACCATCTCGGGACGTCCGTCGTCGGTCCGGGCGCGATCATCGGCGATGCGCGCGGCTCGCACATCGTCAACGAACTGCATATCCCGATCCATGTCATCGGCGTAAGCGGCATCGTCGCGGCCGCCGGTCCGGACGGCATCCTCGTCTTGGGCAAGTCGCAGAGCAGCCGGGTGCGGGACCTTCCCCCGCACGCCGGACGCCCGATGTACGGCGAATACGCCTGGGGCGTCCGGCGCGTCATCCATGCGGACGCCCCGGACGGCGGCGGGCGGACGATCGCGCTGGCGTCCTTGACCCCGGGCGCGGTCCGGCAGATGCCGGAAGAACCCGGCGGCGATACCCTGATCACGGTGCTGTCGGGCGAAGGGACGCTGCTGCGGCTGGACGGGAGCCTCAAGCCGCTCCGCCGGGGGGAAACGGTCCTCCTGGCGCGCGGCGAACGCTATGCCCTCCAAACCGATTCCGGCATGGAGCTGATCGAAGTGCACAACGGCGGGCCGGCGCATATGCTGGAGCAAGACGATGCGAACGAACCGGGGTGAGCTTATGACTGCCGGCCTTGTCCATATTTCGGGTTCAGGCGAACCGATCGACGTGCTCATTCCGGCCGTCGACAAAGATGCCGGCACGCTGCCGCACACGATCGACAGTATCCGGAGCATGGTCCGGCATCCGATCGGCACGATCTATGTCGTATCGCCGGACAGCCCGCGGATCCGCGCAATCTGCGCGCGCAAAGGGTGCGTCTTCGTGAACGAGCGGCTGATCGAGCCGCTGCCGAAAAGCCGGATCCGCTACCGGTCGAAGCGGTGGGAGCGGTCCGGATGGCTCTATCAGCAGCTGCTCAAGCTGAGCGGCGACCGTCTCGTCCGCCGGCGGCATTTCCTCGTCATGGACGCCGACACGGTGCTGATCCGTCCGCACCGGTTCCGGATCGACGGCAAGACCGTCTTCTATTACCGGCGCTGGAGCCAGCCCGAATATTTCCGGACGTACCGCAGGCTGACGGGACGCCGCCGGAAAGCGAAAGTGTCGTTCGTCGCACACTACATGCTGTTCGACCGGCACAAGCTCTACCGGTTCAAAGCCATGCTCGAAGCGCGGCACGGCAAGCCGTGGTACCGGGCGATCATCGACAGCATCGACCGGACGCGCAACTTCGGATTCTCCGAGTACGAGACGTACGGCAACATGGTGTACGGCGAAAATCCGTCCGCCGTCAAACTGCTCCCCGCCCGCAACCTGCATCTCCGCCGCGGCGCCTCCTCCCTCACGCCGGCCGAGAGGCGACGGTATGCGCGGAATTACCGCTCGCTCTCGTTCCACAAGCGCGGCGTCTACTCCCGGGGGCAGCGCCGAATCGCGCGGAAAAAACGCCCGCTCAAGTCCCGCAGGCGGCGCGCATCCAAATGAGAAGCAGCCCGTGCGGCACGCATGTGCGAACCGCGCAGGCTGCTTTTTCCATGCGGTCAGATTTGAATCTGCACTTTGAGCAGATCGGGATCCTTCGGTCTGGCCAGAAAATCCGGCGTTTCCTCGAGCGTGATCACTTTCGAGACGAGCGGCGCCAGCTTGATCCGCTTCTCCTTCACCCAGCGGAACGCGGGCAGGAACGTATGATTGATCGCCATGGAGCCGATGAGCGTCCAGTCCTTGTGGTACAGTTTGAACGGATTGATGCGGATTTCCGCGTTCTGCGGCGCCACGCCGAACTGCAGGAACTTGCCCGCCGGCCCCAGGAAGCCCAGCGCCCGCTCGATGACGGCCGGTACGCCGGTGGCGTCGACGACGGCGTCGAACCCGCGCGGGAAGTCTTCCGGCTTCAGCTCCCCGCTGAGCACGCCCCGCGTCGCGCCCAGCCCCAGCGCGAGCTGCAGCTTGTTCGGGGATACGTCGACGACGACGAGCTCGGATGCGCCGGCCGCGGCGATCGCCTGCACGAGCTGCAAGCCCATGGCGCCGGCACCGAACAGGATGACCCGATCGCCCATCTTCAGATCGAGCCGGTTCATGCCGTGCACGACGCAGGCCACCGGTTCGACGAACGCCGCCTCCGCAAAACTCATCGTATCGGGAATTTTCACCGCGTTCCGGGCGGGAAGCTTCACATATTCGGCCATGGCACCGTCGGTCGTGTCGCCCAGCGCTCCCCATTTCAGGCATTGGTTGCCGCGGCGGGTCAGGCAATATTCGCATTCGCCGCACAGCAGGGTCGGATCGGCCGTCACCCGGTCGCCGGGAACAAAACCCTCGACCCCTTCGCCCACCTTGTCGACGACACCGGAAAATTCATGGCCGGGAATGAGCGGGTACGGGGACAGGAACGTGCCGGCAAAGATATGGAAATCGGTGCCGCAGATGCCGACCCGCTCCACCTTCACCGCAAGTTCGCCGGGGCCGGGCTCGGGATACGGCACTTCTTTGATGACGGCATGGTTCGGTTTTTCAATGACAAGCGCCTTCATGATCATCCTCCCGTTCTCGGAGTTTGGACAGGCTGCCTCGGCCGGTTCACAGCTGTTGGCCGATCAGCCGGACATACCCTTTCTTCAGCACGAATTGCATCGCTTCCTTCGCTTCGCCCGGACTGCCGTGCGTCAGACTGCGGATGAACGGCTCCTCGATGAGCGACATGCTGATCTCGCTGGCAAGCTCGAAGTTTTCCTTCGGACCGTGCAGCGGGCCGAGCATCGTCAGCACTGTCCGCACGGGTGCCCGGCGGCCTTCGATATCCCAGTTCACTTCGCGCCCGAGGCGGAACAGGCAGATCGCCATCTCGTCAATGCCTTCGCTCCGGCAATGCAGCATCGCCAGCCGTTCCGGCTCCATCAGCAGCGGCCCGAGCCGCTCGCGGTTCTCCAGGTCGCGCTTCAGGAGGTCCGGGTCGGAGACGGAGAAGTTCTCCCCCGCATACGCGATGATCCGGTCGATCAGATGCTGCTTGTCATCGGCTTCAAACCGGTCGACGACTTCGAGATTGCGGATCAACCCGGCCAACGCTTTGCCGTACCGCTCCACCCGGTCCACCGTCCTGGCGACGCTCGCCCGATCCAACGCCGGCTTATGGGCTCCTTGCTTCTGCGTTCTGATCTGCTCCAGCCGCTCCTGAATCCGGGCGATTTCATCGTCCGTGAGGAACGGGCTGACAGTGAACGCATCAACATGCTCCATCTGAATCGGCAGCGTCGTCAGCACAAGATCGACCGGCGGATGGTCGCGCAGCCAATCGTCGAGCTGCATGAGCGAAACGGTGTCCACCACGTGCAGCGACGGAAGCTTCAGCTTGATCTGCGCCTGCAAGAGCTGCGAAGTGCCGATTCCGCTGGAACAGACGAGCAGCACCCGGTACTTCTCCCTGCCGGTCTCCTGCCGGTTCAGAATCGCCGTGCCGAAATGCATCGCCAGATAGCCGATCTCTTCTTCCGGCACCGGTTTGCCGAGCGCCTGTTCCAGACAACGCGACGCCTTCCGGGTCGCCTCGAAAATATCCGGATACTCCGTCTTCACATGCTGGAGCAGCGGATTGCGCACCGGCATGCCGAGCTCGATCCGTTTGACCGCCGACCGCAAATGCGTCGTCAGATTGTCCGCCAGCCGGTCGTCGCTGCCGAGTTCCAGCCGGAGTTCCTGCTCCATGACGGAGATCATGCGCTTCGTGTAATCTTCGAGCACGGAATAATCGTAATCGCTGCTCATCACATTGTTCGAGCGCGCGCCGAGAAGATGCATGGTGATGTAGCCGATCTCGCTCTCGGGAAACGCAAGCTCCAGCTTCTCGCTGAGCCGGTCCGCCAGTTCGGAGGCCAGATCGAACTCGGGCGTTGCCTTGAGCCGCTCCAGAATTTCCCGTTCAATCGTGATTTCTTCCCGGTTCTTCAGCCGCTGCGCGGCCAACGCCAGATGCACGACGAACCCGACATAGGCGTTGTCCGCCATCGGATAGCCGCGCTTCTGCTCCATCTGCTGGATGACCTGCTCGATCTTCAGCAGCCAGGCCGGGTCGATAAAGTTCAGCAGCCGGCTGCGGATTTCATCCCGCAGTTTCTCCCGGCGGGCTTCCTCGCGGCCGTAGATCAGCGTCATCAATTGTTCCTGGGTGACGTTCTCGTACAGCAGGTCGGCCAGGGCGGCGCGAATCTGTTTCTCCGTGCCTTCGATGTAGACGCCCAGTCCCGGCCTGCGATGCAGCCGGATGCCGTATTTCGCAAGCCACGGCTCAATCTTCAGAAGATCGTAGCTCACCGTCGATTCCGCGACATGGAGCGCCTTGCCGAGCGCATACAGCTTGACCGGTTCCTTGCCGGAGAGCAGCATGTGCTTGATGACGGCCTGCCTTTCTTCCGCCGTGTAATCCGGCGCGGCATCAGCCTGGCGGCGCAGCTGCCCGGCCAACTCGGCAAGCGCCGCTTCATCGCCGTGCAGTTTCATGCCGCGGCCGAATTTCTTCCGGAACCGGATGCCGAATCGGTCGAGATACAGATCCAGCTCGGCAAGCTCGCGCTGGAGCGTACGCAGACTGACGCCCAGCCGGTCTGCCAGGGGCTGCGGACTGGTGAAATCGTCGTGTTCAAGAAAGTAGCGCAAGATCTGCACCTGTCTCATCGTCAGCTTGATGTTCATCATGTCCCCACCTCCGCACCCGGTTCTTCCGCACAGCGCGCACCGTTTCGGATCCGTCACTTCGTAATGGAGCGAATTTTCTGCAAAATCGCCTCGTAGGCGGCAGGGTCGGTGTAGTTGCCGATCGACAGGTATTCCCGGCCGGGAGCGCTCTGTTTCGCCCGGCCCAGCAGATAGTGATGCGTCACGATCAGATCCGCGTTGTCCGGAATCTGGTCAAGCGAAGCATGCACGACCGCCACCCGCTCGCCGAATGGAAGCGCGCGCAATTTCTTGCGCAGAATGGCGGCCCCCATGGCGCTCGAACCGAGTCCGGCGTCGCAGGCGAAGCAGACGGTGAACGTCCCGCCTTCTTCGCCGACGTCCGGCGCCGGCTTCTCCGGGGGCCGGGACGCCAGCGGATTGCGCAGCACCGGGCTGACTTCTCCCCACTGCCCGACATGCTCAAGCCGCCGGATCAGTTCATGTTCTTTGCTGCTTACATTCCGCTCCTTCAGATCGTCCGCCGAACCGATGACGACGAGCGACACCGCCAGCGATACAACCGCGGAGACGGCAATCCCCAGCATCACATAGAAAATGTCGCCGGGCGGTGCCAGGCCGATCACGAGGAACAGACTGGCCGGCGACGGAATGGACACCAGTCCGGCGTTCCAATATTGGAAGACCCAGATGCCGGACATGTTGCCGAGAATGAGCGCGATGAGCAGCTGCGGCTTCATCAGCACATACGGAAAATAGACTTCGTGAATGCCGCCCAGCGCATGGATGGCAAGCGAAGAAGCCGCGTTGCGCCGCACCTGCCCCCGCAGCCGGATGATGTAAGCCACAAGCATGCCGATCGCCGGACCGGGATTCGATTCGAGCAGGAAGAAAATCGACTTGCTCAAATCCTTGATCTGGGAAATGCCGATCGGGCCGAGAATACCGTAACTCATCATGTTGTTCAGGAACAGCACCTTGGCCGGTTCGATGACGGCGGCGGCGGCCGGCAGCCATCCGGAATAGGCGACCTGCAGAATCAGTCCGTTCAGCTTCAGGATGATGCTGGAGAAGAACTGGCCGACATAGAGAAAGCAGGTGACGGCGAGCCCGCCGGCAAGCACGGCAAAGATGAAGTTGGCGGTCAGGAGTTCATAGCCCGACGGCAGCCGATGCTCCAGCGCGCGTTCGATCCGGTTCACCGCCCAGCCGATGACCGGCCCAACCAACATCGCGATGAAAATCATCGAGACATTGCTGGCCAGCGCCAGTCCGAAAACGACGATGGCCGCCGCGGTACCGCCCCGTTTGCCGCCCAGCAGATGTCCGCCCGTATAGCCGAACAGCACGGGCACCAGCCAGTTCAGGAGCGGACCGACCAGGAGATTGACGTTGTCGTTGGGAAACCAGCCGTAAACGCCGAACATCGCCCGGATCAATCCGATCGCGATGATGATGACGATATTCTGGGATACGATGGCGCTGAGCAGTCTGCCGAACTTGTACATGATGGGTCACCGCTCTCTTGAACGTCATCACCGTCTGCCGGAAGACGATGCGCTGTTTGCCGGCCGGACCGCCGCAGGCCGCTTCCACCGCCGCTCCTCAAGGCTCGATGACGATTTTCAGCGTGCTGTGTTTCTCCTTGATCGCTTTCTCGAACGCCTTCGGCGTCTCGTCGAGCGTCATGCGGTCCGTTACGATCGGATCCAGATTCAGGTTCTCCGCCGACATGACGGCCACACCCGTCGGATACGTGTTGTGGTAGCGGAAGACGCCGCGGATATCGATCTCGTTGTCGACGATATACGGAATATTGAGCGGCGTCGCTTCTTCTTGCGGCAGACCGACGAGCACAACTCTGCCGCCTCGGCGCACCGCTTGCAGCGAAGCCTGGGCCGCCTTGCCGTTGCCGGCGGTCTCGATCGCCAGATCCGCCTTCCGTCCGCCGGTCAGACGGAGAATCGCTTCCATGCCGTCTTCTTCGCGCAGATTGACGACGCCGTCGGCGCCCATCTGCAGCGCCCGCTCCAGCCGGAAACGTTCGAGGTCGACGCCGATGACCCGGCCCGCGCCGGCCACCTTGGCGGCGAGCAGCGTCATCATGCCGATGGGTCCCATCCCCATGATGACCACCGTCTCCCCGGTCTTCAGTCCGCCGCGGCTGACCGCATGCAGCCCGACGGAGAGGGGTTCGATCAGCGCCGCTTTCTCGTAAGACATCGAATCCGGAATCGGATACAGGAAATCCGCGCGGATCACGATATACTCGCAGAATGCGCCGTCATACGGCGGCGTCGCCAGGAAGCGGACGTCCGGGCACAGGTTGTACCGGCCCGACTTGCAATATTCACACCGGCCGCAGGTAACGCCCGGCTCGATCGTCACCCGCTGCCCCGCCTTCAGATGGCGCACTTCGCTGCCCACGGCGACGACTTCGCCGGCCGCCTCGTGCCCGAGAATGATCGGCTTCGTCACGACGTAAGGACCGATTTTGCCGTGCTCATAATAGTGGACGTCGGAACCGCACAGTCCGACGGCCCGCACCCGGACGAGCGCCTCGTCCGGACCGGGCGTCGGAATGTCCAGTTCCTGAATTTCGATGTGTCCCGGCTTGGTCAGTACCGCTGCTTTCATTTTCCCCTGCATGGATCAGTCTCCTCCCATCGTCAATTGTCCCTGATTCCATTCAATCACTTCACGGCGCCCATGGAAAGACCGCGGACCATATATTTTCGCACAAGCAGCCCGCAGATCAGCATCGGCATGATGATGACGGTGCCGGTCGCCATCGCCTGGCCCCATTTGATGCCGGACTGCGAGACGAGCAGCGACGCGGCGATCGGAACAGTCTGCGTGCCGCGGCCGGTGAAGATCGAAGCGAACAGATAATCGTTCCACGAGAACATGAGACAGAGCACCGCGGTGGCGACGATGCCGGGCGCCGCGGCGGGCACGACGACGCGCCAGAAGGCGCGGAATTTGCTGCAGCCGTCGATCATGGCCGCCTCCTCCAGATCGGCCGGCACATCCTTGAAGAACGTGGACATCATCCACAGCGCGAACGGCAGGTTGAAGGTCGTGTAGGCCAGCACCAGCCCCGTCGTCGTGCCGATCAGATTCAGTTTGGAGAAGATCAGGTACAGCGGCAGAATGACGGCCGGAATCGGCGCCATCCGCGTGCTGATCACCCAGAACGAGACGTCCTTCTCCCACCTGAAATTGCCGCGCGCGAGGCCAAACCCTCCCATGACGCCGAGCAGCAGGCACAAGGCGGTGGTCACCACGGATACGACAAGACTGTTCCGCAGAAACTGCGGGAAATCGCCTCTGCCGAAGAACATTTCCTGATACACGTCGAACGTCGGCGTGAAGAAAAGTCTGGGCGGCATTTCGAACATGTTGACCTGCGTCTTCATCGAAGACAGGATCATGTGAAGAATCGGGACAAGCGCCCACAGGAGACTGAGCGTCATCAGCGCATAAAGCACGGCGTGCAGCAGCTTCTGTCTGTGTTGCATCTTCAGGCTTCCTCGCTTCTCAAGACTTTAATGAAGAACCGCCCCATCAGGATGCTGGCCAGCAGCATCGTCAGGCCGACGGAAGCCGCCCCGCCGATGTCCTGGAAGCGGAACGCCACCTGCATCAGGTAATAGCCGATCGTCTTCGTCGCATCGGCCGGACCGCCTTCGGTCGTGATGACGATCGTATCGACGTAGCGCAGAATGTCCATCGAGCGGACGAGCAGCGCCACCACGATCATCCGCCGGACCATCGGCAGCAGGATATAGCGGATCTTCTGCCAGGAATTCGCGCCGTCCACATCGGCGGCTTCCAGCGGTTCTTCCGGCACGGTCTGGAGTCCGGCCAGCACGATGATCGTAATGAGCGGCGTCCATTCCCAGACGTCCATCAGAATGACGGCGAACATCGCGTAGGACGGGTCGCCCAGCACCTGGATGTCCAGGCCGAACGTGTTCAGCACCCAATGGTACAGCCCGTAGGTCGGATCGAGCAGAAACCGCCACAAGAGACCGGTGACGATCGGCGCCACGAAGAGCGGCAGCATGAACAGGGTCGAGAACAGGTTGCGGAACCGCGGGATATGGTACAGCAGCAGCGCGATCGCGCAGCCGAGCACGAGCTGGGCGAGCAGGCCGCCGCCGGCATAGACGAGCGTCCGGCCCCACGACTGCCAGAACGCCGTGTCCGTAAGCGTGTCCGCCCAATTGCCGAATCCGGCGAAGCGGGGGCGGTCCATATCCAGCGAATAGTCCATGAAGCTCGCATAGACCATGAAGAAGAACGGGAAAATGCTGATCGCCGCCAGCACGACAATCGATGGCAGCAGCATCCAGAATTCCGTGCGATTCCGCTTTGGTTTTCGCATGAGCGGCCGGCTTGCAGCCTGTTGCATGGTAAGCCTCCTTGCCGATTCATTCCGGCCGACGGGAAAGAAGGCATGAAAGCGGGCATGCCGCACCATCGGCAAACCCGCTTTGTCCTTGTCCGTCAGTTGCCGGTCAGCCTGTCGCTTTGTTTTGCGATTTCTTTCATCGTGTCCGCCGGCGATTGACGGCCGGCCAGCATCTTCGAAAGCTCGGTGTAGATGATCGTGTCGATCTGCGGCCACATCGGAATTTTCGGGCGCATGTAAACATTGCCTTCCTTCCACGCTTCCTGCGCGGCGATCAGCGAGGAGGCGAGCGGCCATTCCTTGGCTTCCTGCGATTCCGGATCGTTCATCGCCTTCTGGATGTACGGCAATTGATAGACGGAGTAGCGCGTGGGCGTAAAGCCGGCGTCGAGAATCATGTATTGCGTCTGCGGCGCCGTCGCCCAGATCAGGAAGAGCCATGCCGCCTTGATCTCTTTGTCGCTCGCATATTTGTTGATGCCGATGCTCGTGCCGCCGTACATGTTGCCGCGGCCTTTCGGGCCTTTCGGCAGGATCGTCCAGCCGACTTTGCCCGCCACTTTCGACAATTCCGGATTTTCGAACATGCCTGCGAATTCGTGCCACTCCGGAATCATCGCGATTTCCCCGGCGGCGAACGCTTCGGCCAGACCGTTCCAGTCCCAGGTCGTGCTGCCCGGCGCCGCGATCTTGAGCAGCTCGTTGTAGAATTCGGCCGCTTCAATCGCTTCCGGCGATGTGAGCAGCGATTTGCCGGGATTCTCCGTGCCGATGTCGCCGAGATTCTCCGCCTCGAAGTAGTCGCCGCCGTATGCGGCCAGCACGTTGCTGAAGTCGTTCATGAGCGAGTCGTGCTGTTTCGCCTGGTGACCGGTGCCGTATTTGACTTCCGAAATGACGCCCGCCTTGGCTTTCTCGTTGATCCAGAGCGCGACTTCGTAGTATTGGTCCCACGTCATGTCAGGCCCAGGCGTCCAGTCGTAGCCCTTCTCCTGCATGAACAGAACCTTGTACTTCTCGAAGACGTCCTTGCGGTAGGCGAGCACCATCGTCGGGTTGTCATAGGGCAGAGCGTACAGATGCTCCTTGTCGCCCATGTAGCCGCCGACCAGCAGCTGCGACTGGATGAAGTCCTCGAGTCCTCCCGGAATGGACGGCAGCGTCGGATCGTTGTTCAGCGTGTTCAGGTCGACGAAATGTTTGGCTTGCTTCGACAGAATCTGGTACGGATCGGCATAGATGATTTGGTAGTTGCTGTTGCGGGCGTTGAAATCCAGGCCCGCCTTCTCCACCACGATGTCCAGGTTGACCTGCTCGATGTTGACCTTGATGCCGGTCGCCTGCTCGAACACTTCGATATTGGCGGCAAGCCCGGAGGAAGGCGGCGTGTTCTCGGTGATGACGTTGAGCGTGACGCCTTCAAATTGTTTCCAATCGAATCCTTCCGGAGCTTCGATCTTCGGCAAGCCTTCCACCCAGCCGCCGAACGGATCGGAGCTGTCGGCCGCGCCGGACGGCTGGCCGCCCGCATTGCCCGCATTGCCCGATTGACCGGAGTCTCCGGAATTGTTACCGTTTACATTTGTCGCGTTTTGAGAGCTGCCGGAATTCAATCCGGATCCCGGCTTGTTCCCGCCGGATGAACAAGCGCTCAGCACGAGAACGCTTGCAATGGCCAGCACGATCAGCTTGGTCACCCATGATCTGTTCAACTGTATCCCCCCGAATGCGCGTTCCGCCGGCTGATGATGCCTGCGTTTGTGAAGGAACCCCGGCCGGGAACCTCTCCGCGTTCATTATAGTTCAGCCGGATGAGGGGATTCTATCTAAACTTCCTGGCATCGTGGCATGGCGAATTTGTGACAAAAATGAAGAAGCCGCCGGATGGTACCTGCAGCCCCGTTCCATTCGGCACTCCCCTTCACCATTGCAGATCTCACGATAACACAAGGATACCATTTGTTGGATAGATTGTTCAATGATTTCGGGAACATTTGTTCTTGTCATTGTGCTCGCAAACGGAACAAATGTTTGCCTCGCGGATCGGGTTGATTTACAATAGCGAAGGAGAGGGAGCGGAAAGGAGCGGTCGTCCTTGTCCGTGGACAGAAAAATCAATTGCTTTCAGTGCCGCCACTATTTCGTCACCTGGGATCCCGATTTCCCCCGCGGCTGCAGAGCCTATGAGTTCAAAACCCATATGATGCCGAGCGCCGTGGTCTATTCGTCTTCCGGGCAGCCGTGCCTGAAGTTCGAGCCGAAGGCGAACCGGAAGCCCCCGAAATGAAAGGAGAATCCTGATGAATCGACCGGCATCCGCCCCGTCGTCCGGCCGTCTGGTCTATGCCCTGAGCTTCGTGCTGTTCTTCTCGGTCATGAACGCCACCATGTTCAACGTTGCCCTGCCTTCCATCGCCGGCGAGTTCCGGCTCCCGTCGTCGGCCGTAAGCTGGGTCGCAACCATCTATTCCGTCCTGTACGCGCTGGGCTCGCTCCTGTTCGGCAAACTGGCCGACCGGCTGCCGCTCAAGCGGCTCATCACGGTCGGCCTGCTTGCGTTCGCCTCGGGTTCCGCCATCGGCGTGTTTGCCGACAGCTATGCGATGCTGCTCACCGCGCGCGTTATTCAGGCGGCGGGCGCTTCCTGTGTCCCGGCGCTGGTCATGCTCATCCCGATCCGCTTCTACCCGCCGGAGCGCCGCGGCCGCGTCATGGGCACGATCGCGTCGACGCTCGCCTTCTCGGCGGGGATCGGACCGATCGTCGGCGGATTCATCGCCGGCCAGTTCCATTGGTCGGGCATGTTCCTCGTCTCGCTGCTGGCGCCCGTGGCGCTGCCGTTCATCCGCCGCGCCCTGCCCGATGAGCCGGTGAGGGACGGCGGGCAGGTCGACTGGTACGGCGCGGGTCTGCTCGGCGCCGCGGTCACGCTGCTCATGCTGTCCGTCACGCAGTGGAACGGCTGGTATCTGCTCGGATCGGCCGCGCTCGCCGCGCTGTTCGTCATCCGTTCGCGGAAGGCGCCGCATCCTTTCGTCCAGCTTTCGCTTTTCCGCAACGCGGATTACACCTGCGGGCTGATCGTCAGTTTCTCCGCCTTGTTCGCGGTCTTCGGCCTGTTCCTGATGACGCCGATGATGCTCGGCAACCCGGAAGGCCACGGACTGGGCGCGCAGGCCATCGGCTTCGTCCTGTTCCCGGGCGCGATGTCGGCGGCGCTGCTCGGCCGGTTCGGCGGCGGCCTCGTCGACCGGCGCGGCACCCGGTTCGCGCTCTTCGTCGCGCTCGGCTTCATCGGCGCCGGCATGCTGGCGCTCTCGCTGCTGTCCGCCGCGGACGCCTGGGTCATCGCGCTCCTCCTGCCGCTGATCAACGCGCCGTTCACGTTCGTGCAGACGGCGATGGCGAAGTCGGTGTCGTCCACGCTCCCGCGGGAACAGTCCGGCGTCGGCATGGGCATGTACAACCTGGTCAACTTCCTGTCGGGCGCAATCAGCGGCGCCATCGTCAGCAAGCTGATCGAGTTCGATCTGAGCGGCCTGAACGCCTTTGCGCTGGTCCAACCGTCGACTTACGGCGCGGTCTACCTGCTGCTCGCGCTGTTGATCGCGATGACCGGCCTGCTGGCGTATGTCCGGCTGGAGCGCCGGCCGAAGCCGGCGGTGCAGCCGGAACGGCCTGCCGCCAGGCTCTGACGCCGGTTGGCGAACCGCCGCTTACTTGTGCTCCGCATATCTCCACCAGGCGACGGTTCCGGCAAAACCGGCGATCGCGGTGAGCGCGAGAATCATGACGCTGACGAAGCCGATGTCCGCGCCCTTGGCCAGAAGGACCGGGATGGTCCACGGAAAATACGGCCCGAATCCGAACTGGACTACGGCGTTGGACACGATGATGATGACGAAGATCACCCCGATCGGGGCCAGGTACCCTTTCGTGAGATTGGCGATCAAGGCGCTCGTCGAGCTGACGGCCATAATGAACAGCGCTGCCGTCATGTAGGTCCCGAAGACCCGGAGGAAGGTGTCGGCCGACCCGCCGTGCGCGCCATTGACCGCACCGGCGGCCGTAATCATCGCGAACGCAAACAGGGCGATCAGGATATTCCACATCGCGGTCACGATGAACTTCGACAGCACGCTGTACGATTTGGGAATCGGCTTGACGAGCAGATCCTTGATCGTTCTGTCCGTGTACTCCCGTCCGAACACCCATGCCGAAGTGAAAGAGAAGCCCACCACCAGCAGGGAAGCGATGGAGTCCAGGACATTCGAATAATAGGTTCCCCAATCCAATCCCGGCTGCTTGAGGAGCCCGATCAGCAGGGGCAGCGCCGCAAACACCGCGGCCACGACCCAGAACACGACCGATCGCCTGACTTTGAGCGTCTCGTTGCGAATGAAAGCATGCAGCATTATGCATCCGTCCTCCCTGCCGTACGAATGGTCCGCAGAAAATAGCTTTCCAGATTTTCCGTGACGACGCTGAGATGCGTCGGCGGTTGTTTCGCGCGCACGAGTAGCTCCGCGATCTGTTCGGGACGATCCAGCGCGCGGTCTTCCGCAAGCTCCAGCCGGTCGTCTTCCGTGTCCGCACAGGCAAACCCGTGCTCCGCGAGGACGCGCTTCATGGCGGCCAAGTCGCGTCCGCCCACCACCAGCTTCTTCTGCAGCGAGCGTTCCAGCTCGTCCATCGTCAGATTCCGGACGAGCCGCCCTTTATGCATGATCACGACGCGGTCGACCAGCTTGGACAACTCCTCCAGGAGATGGCTGGAGAGGAAGATCGTAACGCCGTCATTGCGGGACAGATCCAGCAGCAGTTCCCGGATTTCGACGACGCTGGCCGGGTCGAGCCCGTTGACCGGTTCGTCCAGAATCAACAGTTCGGGGTTGTGAATGATCGCTTTCGCCAGTCCGAGCCGCTGCCGGTTCCCGAGCGAAAGATTTTTGGCTTTCTTGTTCCGGTGCGCGTCCAGGTCGAGCTTCCGGATGACCCGGTCGACGGCCTCCCGGTCGGCAATCCGATGCATTCTTCGCGCGATGTCCAGATTCTCCGCCACGGTGAGCTCCGGATAATAGGAGGATTCCTCCAGGTAGCCCACCTTCTCCCACAGCTTGTAGTTGCCGGAGTCGACCTTGCTTCCCAGCAGATGAATGCTGCCGTCGGTAGGCTTGAGCAGCGACAGGAGCATCCGGATCGTCGTCGTCTTGCCGGCTCCGTTCAAGCCGAGAAAGCCGATGATTTCTCCTTTCTTCAATTCAAGCGACAAGTCGCGCACGGCGTAGTAATCGCCGAATTTTTTGCTCACCCGGTCCATTCGGATGGCGATGGCGCCGGCTTTTCCGTCTCTCATTTCTCGAACCACCCTTGCTGCAGACTTTTTTCAAAATGGAATCAGCCTGTACTTTAACCGACGCATCTCAACCGAATCTCAACCCGCGGTCTGGAAGCTCGTTGATCTTCGGTTGATGTGGGGATCGTATAGTAAGGCGCGATCAAACCGAAGTGGGGGAGATGCGGTGATCGATCTGTTGGTGGTCGAAGACGATGCCAATACCCGGAAGCTGCTCTGCGCCTTGCTTGAGCGGGGAGGCTACAGGACTCATGTGGCCGCGAACGGACTGGAGGCGCTGGACCTGATGGAGAAGCGCCGCTTCGATCTGATTGTGCTGGACCTGATGATGCCGGGAATGGACGGTTACCGGTTATGCGAGGAATTGCGCGGCGCGGGGGACACCATTCCGATCCTGATGCTCACGGCGGCCCAGGATATCGAGGACAAGCGCAACGGTTTCCTGGCCGGCACGGACGATTATTTGACGAAGCCGTTCGACGAACAGGAGCTGCTGCTCCGGATCAAGGCGTTGCTGCGGAGGGCGCGGATCGCCAGCGAGCGCAAAATTGTCGTCGGCGGCACGACGCTGGATTACAACGCGCTGACGGTAACGAGGGGAGATCTGGAGATCACGCTGCCGCAGAAGGAATTTTTCCTCTTGTTCAAGCTGCTCAGTTATCCGAACAAAATATTTACCCGGCTGCAGCTGCTGGAGGAAATTTGGGGACCGGACACGACGGATGATCACACCTTGAACGTTCACATCAACCGGCTGCGCGACAAATTCAGGAACAATCCCGATTTCGAGATCGTGACGGTGCGCGGACTGGGATACAAAGCGGTGAAGCGGAGTTGAAATCGAACCGGAGGTTCGGGACGAAAAAAATATCGCTGGCCTTCTCCCTGGTCGCCCTCGTCTTTCTCGTAATGGTGCTGTCCGTCGCTTCGGCCGCCCTGCTCGCCTTCCTGCTGAAGCGGGCCGGGCTGATCGATCTGAACCAGCCGGATTCGTATCGCGGCATATACGTCCTGCTGTACATCAGCGTCTTCATGGGCATTGTCATCGCCGCGCTGTTGAGCAGGCGGTCCGTGAAGCCGATCCGCGACATGATGGAGGCGACCGACCGGGTGGCCAAAGGCGATTTTTCCGCCCAGGCGACGGTGAAGGGAAGCGTCGTGTTTGAACTGGACAAGCTGGCCGCCAGCTTCAACAAGATGGTGCGGGAGCTGCAAGGGATCGAGACGCTGCGCAGCGATTTCGTGCGCAACTTCTCCCACGAGTTCAAGACGCCGATCGTCTCCATCAGCGGCTTCGCAAAATTGTTGAAGCAGGGCAATCTCAGCGAAGCGGACCGGCAGGACTACCTGGATCGCATCATTCAGGAATCCGAGCGGTTGGTGGAGCTGTCAGCCAGCATTCTGAACTTGTCGAAGGTGGAGAACACCGAAATTTTGCGCGAGAAGACGGTCTTTCGTCTGGACGAGCAGATCCGGCTGGCGATGCTGATGCTGGAGCCGAAGTGGAGCGCCAAAGCGCTGAAGCTCGATATTGCGCTGGTCAAAGTCGATATCGTCGGCAACAAAAACCTGCTTCAACAGGTATGGCTCAACCTGCTCGACAACGCGATCAAGTTTACCGACGAGGGCGGAACGCTGCGAATCGCCCTTTGGAGAGACGGCCGGGAAGCCGTCTTCCGGCTTGAAGACAGCGGCTGCGGCATGAGCGAAGAAACGATGCGGCGCATGTTCGACAAGTTTTACCAGGGCGACCCGTCCCGCTCGAAGACGGGGAACGGATTGGGACTTGCCATCGTCAAGCGGATCGTCGACCTGAGCGAAGGGACGATCGAGGCGGACAGCCGGCTCGGACAAGGTTCGGTGTTCACGGTCAGGCTGCCGCTGGGCACGGGCTGACGAACAAACGGCACGGGGGTGTTCCCCGTGCCGTTTCATTCTCCGCCCGCCTCAAGCTCCCGCTTCCGTGTACCGCGTCCAGCGCGGCGCGCCGGGAGCCGGGCAGGCGCGGTCTTTCAGCTTCGCGACGATCGGAACGATGCAGCCGCAGACCGCGCATGTATGGCCGCCAATCAGCTTCGGACAGGACCGGCAGAGGTCCAGCCGCATCTCATAGACGTCGTCCGGCACGCACAGCCCGCTTGATTCCGCGAACATCGGCGCGGCGAGCATCGCCCGGATGCGTTCTTCCGACACGTGCGCGTCAGACCTGCAGCCTCTGCACGGGCGTTCCGCCGTCATCCGCCGCTCACCCCGCCGTCAGCTCAAGCACCGTCACGGACATCGGCGGCAGCGATGCGTTCAGGCGCCCGCCCTCGAGTTTGAAGTCGCGGAACGGGGCCGGTTTCACCCGCTCGGGCTCGTCGAACGTGTTGTGCCCGTCGATGCGGTCCGACGTCAGCGTCGTGCCGGTTGCGCTCACGCCGCCGTTCAGGCCGCGCAGCTCGATGTCCACGCTTGCTCCGGTCTCGAAGTCCAGATTGCACAGACTGATGTGGATCTTGCCGTCCGCCGCGCGGGAAGCGGAGACCGATACCTTCGGCAGCTCGCCTTCCGGACCCGTGCGCTCCACAGACTCCCATGTATCGAGCAGTTCCGCATCCTGATGCACCTTGAACATGTTGAACACATGGTAGGTCGGCGTCAGCAGCATCCGCTCGCCCTCCGTCAGGATGACGGATTGCAGCACGTTGACGAGCTGGGCGATGTTCGCCATCCGGACGCGGTCGCAATGGCGGTGGAAAATGTGCAGCGTCGCGCCCGCGACAAGCGCGTCGCGGATCGAGTTCTGCTGATACAGGAAGCCCGGATTCGTGCCCGGTTCGACGTCATACCACGTGCCCCATTCGTCCACGATCAGATCGATCCGCTTGTCCGGATCGTAGACGTCCATGATGGCCGAATGCTTCGTGACGAGCTCGTCCATGAACAGCGCCTTCTTCAGCGTGACCCACCATTCATCCGTCGTGAAACCGGTCGCGGGTCCTTTCTTCTCCCAGGGGCCCGGAACGGTGTAATAGTGCAGCGACAGCCCGTGCATGAACGGCGCGGCCTGCTTCATCAGCACTTCCGTCCAATGGTAGTCGGCCGTGTTCGCGCCGCACGCAATCTTGTGCAGCTTGTTGTCGCCGTAGTTGCGCAGATACGTCTGGAACTGGCGGTACAGATCGGCGTAATATTCCGCGCGCATGTTGCCGCCGCAGCCCCAGTTCTCGTTGCCGACGCCCCAGTACTTGATGCGCCACGGCTTCTCCCGTCCGTTCTCCCTGCGCCAGTTCGCCATCGGCGATTCGCCGTCGAACGTAATGTACTCGACCCATTCGGACATCTCCTGCACGGTGCCGCTGCCCACGTTGCCGCTGATGTACGGTTCGCAGCCGAGCAGCTCGCACAGCATCATGAACTCATGGGTGCCGAAATGGTTGTTCTCGATGACGCCGCCCCAGTGCGTGTTCACCATCCGCTTCCGCTTCTCCCGCGGGCCGACGCCGTCTTTCCAATGGTATTCGTCCGCGAAGCAGCCGCCCGGCCAGCGGAGGACCGGAATTTTCATCTGCTTCAGCGCCTCGAGCACGTCGTTTCGGATCCCGTTCGTATTCGGAATCGGCGAATCTTCTCCGACCCACAGCCCTTCGTAGATGCATCGCCCGAGATGTTCCGAGAAATGGCCGTAAATGTTGCGGTTGATCGTGCCCTTCACCCTGTCGGCGTTTACGACTACCCGGCTTGCCACGTTCATCGCTCCTTCATTTTGCTGAAAGATTATCTTCCGCGGGCCGTGCAACTCTCATATTCGAATCCCCGCGACTCTTGTCTTCACTAATTATTGTAAAGGTTTGATCGCCTTGGTGAAATGATCTATCATAATCAATAACTGATCTTTCGTCTTCAAGGCGGTGGCGCGATGTTCCAGATGAACCGGTGCGGCTACAACGTCGTCCATCCGGAAGGCATCGTCATCGACCGGCCGCACGGCTCGGGCGATTATCTGTTCCTGTTCTTCCGCAGCCGCATGTGCGTCGAAGCGCAGGGAGAGCGCTTCCTGACGGACAAGAACACCTGCATCATTTACCGCAAAGGAAGCCGGCAATACTACCATGACATCGAACAGCCGATGGTGCACGACTGGTTCCATTTTGACGGCGAGGATGTCGAGACGTTCTGCCGGAAACTGAATCTGCCGCTGGACACGCCGATGAAGGTGCATGAACCGGTATATGTGTCGCGGAAAGTGAGCGAAATCCAGGAAGCGCTGGTCCAGAACGGGCTGTACCGGGACGAGATCATCGACGCGACCGTCCGCTGCCTCCTCATGAAGCTCAGCGACATCCGCAACCGGATCGAGCCGAACAAGCCGGTCAGCAAATATTACGATCTGCTCGTGTCGCTGCGCAACGACATATACAGCAACCCGTCCGTCGCCTGGACGATCGGCGATCTGGCGGCCCGCGTCAACATGAGCCGGTCCTATTTCCAGAAGCTGTACAAAGAACTGTTCGGCATCTCCGTCATGAACGACATCATCCACAACCGGCTCGAATACGCGATGTACCGGCTGAAAAACACGTCCGACAGCATCCGCGACATCGCCGCACAGTGCGGATACGAGAACGACGTCCACTTCATGCGGCAGTTCAAGAAGTACATCGGCCTCACGCCCGGCGAATTCCGCTCCGGAAGGGCAAAAACAACCGTCCGGGCGTAACGCGGCGGTGCTCACGAATCTGAGCCCGCGGAACGGCAACAGCCGGTCCGTCCGTTTCTCCGGAACAGACCGGCTGCGATTGCCGGTTTCCGCCGGCTCAAGCTTCAGCGCCCGCCGTCCGCACGACGCGCCGGAACGCCTCCTTCGGCCGGTGCTGCGCGTCGAACAGCAGCGGCCAGTTGCGCCGCCCGCGCACCGGGAAATAGCTGAGCCACGTATAATCGTCCGCCGCGCCCCAGAACGTGACGCTGCGGATGACGTCCCGGTATTCGCGGTAAAGCGAGAACAGCTGCTCGTACAGCTCCGCCTGCCGCTCCACCATTTCCGCCGTCGGCTCGAGCAGATCGGTTCGCCGGTCATCCCAGGCGTAGACGGACATGTCCAGTTCCGTCACATGAATGACCAGGCCGAGCTCGGCGTACTTCTCGATCGCCTCGCGCACCTCGGCGATGGACGGCGACGCCAGATTGTAGTGCCCCTGCATGCCGATGCCGTGGATCGGCGCGCCCTGCTCTTTGAGCCATTTCACGAGGCGGATGATCTTGTCGCGCTTCGCGGGATTGCATTCGTTGTAGTCGTTGTAGAACAGCAGCGCGTCGGGATCGGCCTCGTGCGCGTACTCGAACGCGCGGACGATGAATTCCGGCCCGACCATGTCGTGCCATTTCGACGCCCGCAGCCACTGTTCGCCTTCGTCGGCGACCGCTTCGTTCACGACATCCCAACAGTAGGTCCGCCCTTTGTACCGGCCCGCCACCGCATGGATGTGGTCGCGCATGCGCCGGAGCAGCGTCTCCTTGCCGGCGGGACCGCCGCCGGGCGCTTCGAAGAACCAGTCCGGCGTCTGGTTGTGCCAGACGAGCGTGTGTCCGCGCAGCTTCTTGCCGTGCTTCGCGGCGAAATCGGCAATCTTGTCCGCCTGCTCGAAGGTGAAAACGCCTTCAGACGGCTGCGTATTAATGGGCTTCATCTCGTTCTCCGCCGTGATGCTGTTGTACTGCGCCCTGAGCAGTTCCGCCGCGCTGTCCACCGTCCGGACGTTCACCGCCGCGCCGATGTCGAAGTCGTCCTTGAAAACTTCCCACAGTTTAAGTTCGGCCATGCCCGGTTCACCTCGCTGATTGTTGTTTGATAGGATTTCACAGCCGCATCCGCAACCCGGACTGCCGGGCGTCGGATGCGGCCGGGTTCCCCATGCGCTCAACCTTCATGCGGTACACTGCCGCGGCATACCGTTGTTCTTCGTCATGCCGCGGCGCCGTTATCGGTAATCGCTGCCGGTCGTAATGTCGCCGGATGGCGCAAAACCTTCGACCGAGCGTTTCTTCTCGTAAAACTTCACCGCCCGGGCCAGAATTCCTTCGCGGGTGTAGAACGGATCGTCCGGCGCAAGCGGCAGCCGGACCGCCTGACCCGTCGCGCCCGCTTTGTAGACGGCGGTGATGAACTCGAGCGTCCGCCGTCCGTCCTCGCCGCCGATCAGCGGCTTCCCGCCGGTCCGGATCGCGTTCAGCACATCGGCGTATTGTCCGGCGTGGCCTTCGTGCTCAAGATCCGGAATGGCGTCATAAGCTTCCTGAAGCTTCCGTTCCAGCTCCGGATTCGGCTCCGGGAAGCCGTTCGGCTTCGCGATGCCGGCCTTCGGCCGCCAGGGCGCCGAGATGCGTGCGCCGCTGCATTGGAAGACAAGCTGCTGTTCCTCGCCGTGATGGACGACGGAGCTGGTGAGCTGGCCGAGCGCCCCGTCCGCATAGCGGAAAATCGCGACGGACAGATCCTCCACTTCCGCGTTGTCATGCGCCGTGTTCGCAAGGTACGCCTGCACTTCCACGGGCATGCCGGCCATCCAGAGCATCGCGTCGATATGATGAACGGCGTGATTGATCGTGCAGCCGCCGCCCTCCTTCTCCCATGTGCCGCGCCACCAGAGATCGTAGTAGCTGTAGCCCCGCCACCAATGGGAATCGACCTGCACATGCAGCAGTTTGCCGGCGAGCCCGGAATCCAGCATCCGCTTCAGCTTCATGAGCGGCGTGCGGAACCGGTTCTGGGCAATGACCGACAACACCTTGCCGCTGTCCGCCGCGGCGGCCAGCATCCGGTCGCATTCCTCCAGCGAAGCCGCCATCGGCTTCTCGACGATGACGTGCCGTCCCGCGCGCAGGATCAGAATGGCGAGTTCCGCATGCGTGTAGGGCGGCGTGCAGACGGACGCGAGATCGAAGTCGAGATCGAGCAATTTCTCCGCATGATCTGCCACGACAGCCTGCTCGAGCCCGCAGCGGGCTTTGAGCGCTTCGGCTTTTTCCGGCACAATGTCGCACAAGGCGACAATCTCCCATTGCCCGGGAAATGATGCACAAGCTTCGACATGCGCCGGAGCGATCGCGCCGCAGCCGATCAACGCGACGCGGACGGGACGGTTGGCCGACATGTTCTCATCCTCCTTGGGGCGGCGTATGGACAAGCGGCGAACATGCGCGCGGTGCCCTTCAATAGATCTTGCGCCCGCGCGCATCCGGTATGCCGGATTTCCGCCAGAAATAGGTGTTGATGACGTCGCGCCATTCCTTCGCGTGTTCCGCCTGCTCCTCAAGCCGTCTCAACACTTGCAGGAACCGGCCGGCATCGATCCGGCCCTTCAGGCCGGACCACCGCGCCACCAGCCCGCTGGCCTGCTCGGCGCCCTCGAAATGCGTGTCGTAGATATGCTGGATCACCGTCTTGCCGGAATGCAGCCGGTGCGTGTACGGCACATGGTGGAAGAACAGCAGCAGTTCATCCGGGCACTGCTCAAGCGATTCATAGATCTCGGAGTGCGGCTTGTGGTACTGAGCCGTAAAGCCCGTCCCCGTCTTCACCGTCCGGTCGACGCCGATGCCGCGGCAGTCGGCGAAGTGGTACGTCCCCCACTTCGAATATTCGTATCCGTCGACGTTCGGACCGTAGTGGTGTCCGGGATTGACCATCCAGCCGACGCCGAGCGGCGCCGTATAGTTCTCGTAAATGCGCCAGGAGTCCAGCAGCATCTCCGCAATCGTGCGGACCGTCTCGGGATCGCCGCCGAACGTCAGCCGCACCCATTCATCGGTGATGTCTTCTGCGGACAGCTCCGGATTCCACGCCAGCCGGCCGAATCCGTACAGATTCGCCTGCGCCAGCAGATGGCCGGTCCAGTTCGGATCGTCGCCGATGTTGGAGACGCCCGCGATGCCGCCCGTCTCGCGACCGAACGCGCTGCCGCTTGCGATGCGCGCCACGGTCGTCCCTTCGCCGCAGGCATAAGTGTCGAAATCGAGCACTTCCTTCCATTGCGGCACCAGGTAGCAGAGGTGTCGCTGCTGGCCCGTGTACTCCTGCGTAATCTGCAGCTCGAGCATCTGGTTCGTCCGCGTGAGGCCCCCGAACAGCGGCGACACGGGCTCGCGCACCTGGAAATCCATCGGCCCGTTCTTGATCTGCAGCAGCACATTGTCCTTGAAGCGGCCGTCGAGCGGCACGAAATGGTCAAACGCCGCCTTCGCCCGGTCCGTCGTCCGGTCGCGCCAGTCCTGCAGGCAGTTGTAGACGAAACAGCGCCAGATGACGATGCCGCCGAACGGTTCCAGCGCCTCGGCCAGCATGTTCGCGCCGTCCGCGTGGTCCCGGCCGTAGGTGAACGGCCCCGGCCGGAATTCGGAATCGGCCTTCACGAGGAAGCCGCCGAAGTCCGGAATCCAGCGGAAGATGGCTGCCGCGCGCTCGCGCCACCACGCGCGCACCGCCGGATCGAGCGGATCCGCCGTCGGCAGGCCGCCGGCCTGGATCGGAGCGGCGAAGTTGATGCTGAGCATGAGCCGGATGCCGTATTCGCGGAAAATGTCGGCCGTCGCCGAGACATCGGGCAGCAGTTCGTCCGTGATCAGCTTCGTTTCCGTTTCATGCACGTTGACGTTGTTGATCGTCAGCGCGTTGATGCCGATCGATGCGAGCAGCCGGGCATAATCGCGGATGCGCGTCTTGTCCGCAATAAATTTTCCATCACGGAAGAAAATGGATTTCCCCGCGTAACCCCGCTCGATGCTGCCATCCATATTGTCCCAATGATTGATCATGCGCAGCGGATTGCGCGGGCGATCCGCGATATCCAGTTGCTCGAGAGCGCGATCGTTCAGGCTGCCGATGGACGCGAGCCGGAGAAAATGGAATGCGCCGTACAGCAGCCCGCGCGCCGTGCCGCCCGCCAGCAGCACCGCCCGGACGTCTCCCCGGCGGACGGTGCGGATGACGAAACCATCCGCATGCAATGCCCCGGCTTCTTCTCCGGCAAGCAGCCCGAGGCCGGCGGCACGTTCCGCCGTCGCGACGACGAGCGCCCGCCCCGCGCCGGGCGTGTCCGCTGCATCCGCATCCGCGTCGAGTGTATCCGTGACGACCGGCTCGATGCCGAGCAGCGACGCCAGCGCCGCCGTCAATTCGCGCCGAACGGTGCCGAGCATGCCTTCCTGCTCCGGCATCACGATCCGGCTGCACCAGCCGATCAGCGCCTCGGCCTGCCCCGCCGGCAATCGGTCGTACCGGAGCCAGGCATCGTAACCGGTGTCGGAAGTGGCGTTCGCGACGGACATGAATGAATCCTCCTTATGTACGCTAAGTGATGACCCGTGATAGGATAGTTGCAGGAACCTTTGCTGCGATCCGTATTCCGCACATGAACGCGTCAGCAAGCCGAACGAAGGAGGCTCAGTGCCCATGGCATTGTCCGAATACGATCATCTGGTGCCCGAAGTGGTGCTCTTTGTCGACCGGCGCTGTTACCCCGACTGGAAAATCATCCGGAGACCGATCGATTTCCATGACCTGACCTTCGTCGTCGGCGGCAAGGCCGACTACTACGTCAACGGCGTAAAACATACCGCCGAAGCCGGCAACCTGATCTACATTCCGCCGGGGTCGATTCGTGAAGCGCATACCTATGCCGACTCGCCGATGCATTCCTACGCGTTCAATTTCCTGTGGCTGCCCCCGAACAACGAGACCCGGCTGCCGCTTGCGACCATCACGAAGTTCCGGCTTACGGGACCGCTGCTGGAGCAGATCAAGGCGTTCAACCAGATCTGGATGAGCAAGCAGCCCGGATACAAAATGCAGGCGCGCGGCCAGTTTCTTCTGATCCTCCACCGGCTGCTCGTCACGGCGCTGCACCGGACGGAAGATCTGGCCCCCGATCCGCGCATCGAGCGGATGAAGGCCTACCTCGCCGAGAACTACGCCGAAGATCTCGACATCGGCCGGCTGGCGGAGCTCGCGGGCCTGCACCCGGTCTATCTCGGCCGGCTGTTCAAACAGCAGACCGGCGTTTCCTTCCGCGCGTTCCTGAACACGATCCGCGTCAACAACGCCGAAGCGATGCTCGCCGCCGGCGGCTTCACTGTCAGCGAAGTGGCCGAACGATGCGGCTTCAAGGACGTCGCGTACTTCAGCAACGTGTTCAAAGCGGTCAAAGGCTACCCGCCTTCTTCCATCGCAGCGAAGGGATGGACGCCTGAAAAAATTTAAACTCTTATATCGTAAAAACAGAACGCCGAAGCGTTCCGTTTCCCTTTCATTATAGGAATGAAGCACCGTGAACCGCCATAGAAGAACAATAGAACATTTGTAATTTTCCAATATGTTTTTTTGTTCCGGTGCTTCTTCATGTTTTCGACGTCAGGGCGGTGCGGTATTCCTTCGGCGTCATGCTCACGACTTTCTCGAACTGCGCCGCGAAATACTCGGGATTGCTGAAGCCGACTTCCGCCGCGATCTCGTAGATGCGCATATCCGTCTGGCGGAGCAGCCGCTTCGCTTCCTGGATGCGCAGATCCAGCAGAAAATCGTTGAAATAGACGCCGTACGTTTTCTTGAACAGCTGCCCCAGGTAGACCGGGTTCATGTAGTATTGCTGCGCGATGACCTTCAGGCTGATGTTCTCGCGGAAATGGCGCTCGATGTGCTGTTTGATTTTGTGGATCGAGCCTTTCGCCTTTTCTTTGCGAAGCTCCGCCATGTAATCCGACGCTTCTTCGACGAACGCTGCCGCAAGCCGCTTGAGCCCCTGCAGCGTCATCGGCTTTTCCTGCCATCCGGCGAGCGCCGTGCAGCCGGCCAGCGCCTGTTCGTCGCCGTCCATCGCCTGCACCGTCCGGTTGACGGCCCGGATCAGCCGCGCAATCGACGCCGCGACCGCGTCCGGAGCGAACCGTGACGAGCGGAACGTGTCGAAGATTTCGTCGAGCACCGCTTCCGCCGCGTTGGCATCGCGCTCTTCCATCGCGTGAAGCAGCCGGTCGAACAGATCGGACGGCAGCTCCGTCCGGACGAGCGCCAGGCCTTCCGTATCCTTGCCGGACAATACGGCCTGCCCGTCAAGCGCATATTTGTAATCCATCGTCTGCTTGGCGGACCGGTACGAGCGATGGATCTGTTCCGGCGTCCCGGCCGGCTTGCCCACATACAGGCGCAGGACGCCGCCGCGCAGCCGGACGGCCTGCCGCAGCTTCTCCGCCGCCGCTTCCCACGATTGCAGGCTCTCGCCGAGCGGGAGCAGCAGGCCCGCGGTCCACTCGCCGTGCTCGTGCAGCAGCGGTTCCCGGCCGCCCGTCAATGCGGCCGCCGCCCGGATCAACTCCGCCTTCCAATGGCCCGCGTCGGCGGATTCCGTGTCAGCCTCCGCGCCGACATCGTTCACTTCCGCAATGATGTAGCAGAGCTCACGGCCGGCGGGAAGGCCGAGGGCGGCCGCCGCGCCGGGGATGTACGGCTTATCCAGCCTTCCCGTCAGCAGGCTCTCGAGCAGCGACAGATGCAAGGCCGGATGTCCCGCTTCCAGCAGCTGATCCCGCTTTAACGATTCAGCAACACGCTTCAGCGTGTCCTCCAGCTCCGCCTCGTCGATCGGCTTCAGGATGAAATCCTCCACGCCGAAGCGGACCGCCTGCTGGGCATACTTGAAGTCATTGTATCCGCTGATGATGATGAATTTCGGATTTCCGATCTCCTGCTCCTTGACCGTCCGGATCAGCTCCAGACCGTCCAGCACCGGCATGCGGATGTCGGTCACGACGAGGTCCGGCTGCTCGTCCCTGATCATCTGGAGCGCTTCTTCGCCGTTCTCCGCTTCCGCCACGATCTCGAATCCAAGAGAGTTCCATGGTATCAAGCCGCGAAGTCCCGTGCGCGCGAAGACTTCGTCATCGACGAGCAATACTTTGTGCATGACCGTTGCTCCTTTCGCATCGTTGCATTTGCTCGTTTGCGCAACTTCGCATGCGCGCTCTTCCCCGGTGTTCGGCAGAACGTCGATTTCGCCGGATACAACTATCCGCCTGGTTAAAAAGTAGGTCACAATCTGTAACCGCTTACATCCACAAAAGTTTCGCCCATGCCGTTTTCTTTTCAGTTTACAGAAATGAACGGGTGGACGGAACTTGAAAAAATATAGTTTTCATAGCAAAAATTTAAGACTCAATTTACATCCCGGGAAAATCATTGTACATTTCATTCAACAGATTTCCAACTCCTAATTTCTGTTTCACAGGCATGATGTCAGTGATCCGGAGGGGCGGTAAGATGAGGCAAGGCGGCAGACCGAAAGCCGCGCGCAGCGGCGCGGCGCTCCTCGCGGCCATGCTGTTGCTGCTGGCGCTCGGCTGCTCGGCGCGCAATGCCGGAGAGCCGGATGCTGCGGCAAGCGGCCCGGTTATGGAGGAAGAGGCGGGCAGCGGCGGACAGACGCGGGAGAACGCCGATGCGGAGAGCGATGCGGCGGCCGCGGAAGAAGAGGCCGCAGCTAAGGTTGAACCGACGGAACCGGCCGTCCAGACCGATATTCCGTCGCTGGCCGAAGCGTATGCCGACGATTTCCCGATCGGCGCGGCCATCACGCCGGAACAGACGGAAGGTCCCATGGCCGAACTGCTGAAGAAACACGTGAACATGCTCGTGGCCGAAAACGTCATGAAGCCGATGCTGCTGCAGCCGACGGAAGGCCAGTTCCGCTTCGAGCAGGCCGACCGGATCGTCGAGTTCGCCAGGGAGAACGGCATGCAGCTGCGGTTCCACACGCTCGTCTGGCATCAGCAGACGCCCGCCTGGTTCTTCCATGACCGGGAAGGCAAACGGATGACGGACGAGACCGATCCCGCGAAGCGGGAGGAGAACAAGAAACTCTTGCTCGAGCGGCTCGAGAACCATATCCGCGTCGTCGTCGAACATTTCAAGGACGACATCAAATCGTGGGATGTCGTGAACGAAGTGGTCGAGCCGTCGGACCCGGGCGGCCTCCGCAACAGCGAATGGTACCAGATCGCGGGAATCGACTACATCGAGACGGCGTTCCGCGCCGCGCGCGAAGCGGCCGGTCCGGACGCGAAGCTGTACATCAACGACTACAACACGAACGAACCGGCGAAGCGCGACCGGCTCTACGAGCTGGTGAAGGAGCTGCTGGACCGCGGCGTGCCGATCGACGGGGTCGGCCATCAAACGCACGTCAATGTCGACTGGCCGTCCGCCGATTCGCTGATCGAGTCGATGCGGAAGTTCGCCGGGCTCGGCCTCGACAACATCGTCACCGAGATGGACATGAGCATTTACGCGTACAACAACCGCAGCGATTACGGCGACGACATTCCCGAGGCCGTGATTCAGAAGCAGGCCGACCGGTACCGCGAATTTTTCGAAGCGTTCAGGGACAACCGGGACCTCGTGAGCGCCGTCGTCTTCTGGGGGATCGCGGACAGCCACACGTGGCTGCACGATTTCCCCGTTCAGGGCCGGACGGACGCGCCGCTCCTGTTCGACAGGCAGCTGCAGGCCAAGCCGGCGTTCTGGGCCGCCATCGAAGCGGCGAAGTCTTGACGCACTTGAACATGACACATTTGAATTCCACTGGAGGAGCATGCCGAAATGACGGAAGCAAAGCAAGGGGCGTTTCATACCGGACAATACCGCAACGTCATAGCAGAGTACGGACTTGCATCGGAACAGGAAGCCGCGGGGCGGCTGCAGGACACATGGGATCAGCTGTTCGGCGAGAACGGCGATCATGCCGAGACGCGCATTTATTATGAAGCCGGTCCGGATATGGGCTACCTGCTCGATACCGGCAATCTCGACGTCCGCACGGAAGGCATGTCGTACGGCATGATGATGGCCGTGCAGATGGACCGCAAAGATATTTTCGACCGGATCTGGCGCTGGGCGATGACCTACATGTACATGACGGAAGGCGAGCATGCGGGGTATTTCGCCTGGTCCTGCCTGCCGGACGGTTCGCGCAACTCGAACGGCCCCGCTCCGGACGGCGAAGAATATTTCGCGCTCGCGCTGTTCTTCGCTTCGCACCGCTGGGGCGACGGCGAAGGCATCTTCGATTACGGTCGCCAGGCCCGGGATCTGCTCCGCACCTGCCTGCACAAAGGCGAGGACGGCGTCGGCCGGCCGATGTGGAACCCGGACAACAAGCTGATCAAATTCATCCCGAACTGCGAGTTCACCGACCCGTCTTACCATCTGCCCCACTTCTACGAACTGTTCGCCCTGTGGGCTTATCCCGAAGACCGGGCGTTCTGGCGGGAAGCGGCGCAGGCGAGCCGGGCATTCCTGAAGACCGCCTGCCATCCCGTCACCGGCCTGGCGCCCGAGTATGCGTTCTATGACGGAACGCCGAACCATGTGCGCGGTTTCGGCCATTTCTTCAGCGATTCGTACCGCGTGGCGGCGAATATCGGACTCGACTGGGAATGGTTCCGCGCCGACCCGTGGAACGTGAAGGAAGCGAACCTGATCCAGGCGTTCTTCGCGGACAAAGATCCGGCCGATCTGCGCCGGTACACCATCGCGGGCGAGCCGTTCGACGAGCCGGCCCTTCATCCGACCGGCCTGATCGCGACGAACGCGATGGCGTCGCTGGCGGCGGACGGCCCGCACGCCCGCCGGGCGGTCGAGCTGTTCTGGCGGACGCCCGTCCGCACCGGCAATCGGCGCTATTACGACAACTGCCTCTATTTCTTCGCAATGCTGGCGCTGACCGGAAATTACCGGATCTGGATGCCGTCCGGGTCGTAACGCACCGCTGATACCAAAAAAAAGCCGGCCAACGAGCCGGCTTTTCGTCATCCTTGCATCCGCGCTGCGCACGGGCTCGGCGAACCGTAAGGTTCAGGTCCGCTCGACCGCGCCCTTCGGTTCCCGGAGCGTCCATTTCAGCATGGGCGGCGCGGCCAGCGTCGTGAAGACGACGACCAGAATGACCGTCGTATAGAGGTCAAGCGGCACCAGCCCGTTCCCGAGTCCGAGCGACGCGATGATCAGCGCCACTTCCCCGCGCGACACCATGCCCGAACCGATAATCAGGGAGGACTTCCGGTTGAAACCGGTGAGGCGGGCGCCCAGCCCGGCGCCGATCAGCTTCGTCAGCACGGCGAGGACGGACAGGACGATGAGCTCCAGCCATTGTTCGGCCAGACCTTCGAACGAGACATGCAGTCCGATGCTGACGAAGAAGACCGGAACGAACACCGGGTAGGCGATCCGCTCGACCCCCCGCTCCACCTTCTCCTTGAACTCGGTGCGGGACACGGCCAGTCCGGCGGCGAACGAGCCGATGATGCCGGCCATCCCCGAATATTCCGCGGCGAAGGCCATCAGCAGCACGATGACGATGGCCGCGCTCAGCACCGGCTCGGTAACCGACAGACGGGCCGATTGCCGGAGCAGGAACGGAATGCCTTTCCATACCATCAGGACGACCACGACGGTGAACGCGGCCATCAGGCCGATCACCGTTGCGAGGCTGACCCCGCCGGACGCCAGCAGGCCGAGGACCACGGCCAGTCCGATGACGACCAGGATGTCGTCCGCAATGGCGGCGCCCAGCACCGTCGTCGCTTCCCTGCCGCCCAGTTTCCCCAGCTCGCGGAACGTCTGGACCGAAATGCTGACGGATGTCGCCGACAGCAGCAGCCCGAGGAAAATGGCATGTGCGGAATCGAGTCCGAACGACAACCCGACGGCGTACCCCCCCAGCAGCGGAAACAGGATTCCACCCGTCGCCACCGCCAGCGAGGACGTGCGGTTCTCGTTCAACATCTTCAGGTCGGTCTCCATGCCGGCCAGAAACATGAGCAGCAGCACGCCGATTTCAGCGAATACCTCGACCCAATGGGACGACTCCACCCATCCAAGCACGGCCGGCCCGACGAGGACACCCGCCAGCAGCTTGCCCAGCACGGAAGGCTGGCCCAGACGAATCGCCAGCTCCCCCGCAAGCTTTGCTGCCGCCACGATGATGGCAAGCTGCAGCATGGCCTCCAATATAAAATCCAAATCGTTCCTCTCCTTCCATAATTTATCCTAATACAAAGAGAAGCCCGTCGGTGACAGGCTCCTCCCAAATCTTCCGTATGAAGTTTTCGCGCACGGTGAAGATTATAGATTACCTCGTCCTGACAGTCAAGAAAGCGGTTGACGCCTTCTCCAAGGGAGACGGCCCCGCCGCGTGCACGGAACAATGTCATCCGGAGGTCCGGCGATGGGAAGAAGAACAAAAGGCCGTTCGATCGGTTCCGATCTGGCCGGCGACATCCAGACGATGCTCGGGTCTCCCCCGGATCTGGTCTGCCGTTCCCTGATCCCGGACGGGGACCGCATCGTGCAATGCATCTATCTGGATTCGCTGGTCGACAAGCGGACCATTGACGAGTTCATCGTAATCTCCGTTCAGCAGAACACGTTCGCCGAAGGACCGGCAGCTTCCGGCAACCAGTATATTCAAGAACTGCCGTTCACGGCGCCGTATGAAACCTTGCGGCAACAGGTGTTGCAGGCGGTTATCACCGGCAAATGCGTGCTGATCGACGCCGTGCGGGAACGGCTCTGGCTCATTGACACGTACAATGCGCCGGGCCGCCAGGTCGATGAACCAAGGACCGAACCGACGATCCGCGGTCCTTACGAAGGGTTTACGGAAAACATCCGGATCAACATCGGCCTGATCCGCAAGCGCATCGCCAATCCGTCGCTCCGGTTCGAACAGATGACGATCGGCAGTCAGAGCGGTTCGACCGTCATGATGGTCTATATGGAGAACCTCGCACCGGAAACGCTTGTTCGGGAAGTGAGAAGCCGGCTGGCGGCCATCCGGACGGACAGCGTGCTGGAGAGCTCCTATGTGGAAGAGTACATCGAGGATCGGATTCTGACGCCTTTCCCGACGCTGCTGAACACCGAGCGGCCGGACAAGACGGCCGCCCACCTGCTGGAAGGCAAGGTGGCCGTCATGGTGAACGGCACGCCCTTCGTCCTGATCGCGCCGCTCACATTCCACGAGCTGTTCAACTCGGCCGAAGACTATTATCAGCGGGCGGACATCGCGACGTTCATCCGCTGGATCCGGCTGATCTCGTTCTTCGCCGCCGTCTTCGCGCCTTCCCTGTTCGTCGCCGCCACGACGTTTCATCAGGAGTTGATCCCGACTGAACTGCTCATCAGCCTGTCCGCCCAGCGGGAAGGCGTGCCATTGCCGGCCTTCCTGGAGGTCTTGCTGATGGAGATCGTGTTCGAGATCATCCGGGAAGCGGGGCTGCGCATGCCGAGGGCGGTCGGACAGGCGCTGTCGATCGTCGGCGCGATCGTCCTCGGACAGGCGGCCGTGGAAGCCGGGCTGATCTCCGCCGCGGTCGTCATCGTCGTCGCGGTGACCGGCATCACCAACTTCGTCGTGCCGGTGTACAGCTTCGGCATGTCGCAGCGGCTGCTCCGGTTTACATTCATCCTGCTGGCCGGGTTCATGGGGCTGTTCGGCGTCCTGTGCGGCGCGCTGTTCCTGCTCGCCCATCTGGTGTCGCTGAAATCGTTCGGCGTCCCGTACCTGACCCCGCTCGCGCCGGCCAACAAGGACGACTGGCGCGATGTACTGATACGCGCGCCCCGTCCCTCGATGAAACCGAACCTTCTCCCCGCGTCCATCCGGCGGCTGAAACGAAAGTAACCGGGAGGAATGGGCATGTCACGCCGACAACGCGCCGCGGCGGCGGTCCTCGCGCTGTGCGCGGCACTGCTGACATCCTGCTGGGACAAAGTCGAAATCAACGAACTGTCGCTCGTCAGTCTGGCCGGGCTGGACCGGGATCCGGAGAGCGGCATCTATACGGTTTACCTGCAGGTCATCAACCCGGCCACCGGCGCCTCCTCCCAGGGCGCCCCGGGAGGCGAGCAAGCTCCCGTCTATACTTACACGGCCAGCGGCAAATCACCGGGAGAAGCGCAGGCGTCCTTCTACAATGTCCTGCCCAGAAGAATGTTCCTCCATCACGCCAAGGCCGTCCTGATTTCCGAGCGCGCCGCCAAGCAGGGGATGCGGGATTTCTTGAATTTCTCCGAACTCCAGCCCGACGCCCGGACTTCGATCCCGCTGCTGATCGTCGACGGATCGATTGACGAAGTGATGCGAACATTCACCCCCCTGGAGCGGAACCCGGCGGATTCCATCGTTTCCCGGCTCGACCTGATGTACGATTTCACGCTCAAGGCCGGCCGGAGGATCGAACTCCGGGACGTCATCGAGCGGGTGGAAAGGGAAGAAATGGTCGTCATCCCGATCGTCGCCGCGACATCCAAGACAGGCCATCTCAACAGCTTTGATGTCAATGCGGAGATCGACGCGAACCGGAACCAGCTCAGGGTGAGCGGCGGAGCGGTCATCGAGAACTACCGGATGGTCGGCCGCCTGTACGAGAACGATCTGATCATGTACCACGTGCTCATCGGCGAGAAAGGGCAATTCGTGCGGCGCTTTCCGTTTCGCGGGGGACACATCACGGTGATCATGAAGACCAAGCGCATGGAGCGGCGGCTGGACTGGAAAGCCGGCAAGCCCGTCGTCCGGCTACGGCTCCGGCTCGAGTTCTCCACCATCGCCATGAAAGAATATTTTCCGCAGACGCTGGATGAGCTCAAAAAGCTGGAGCAGCATCTGAACCAGGTCTTCGCCGAAGAGCTGAAAACCTTCGTGGACAAAGCCCGCAGGAAGGGCTGGGATCTGCTCCGCATCCGCAGCCTGCTGCACCGAAAGGCGCCGAACCTTCCGGATCCGGATCAGGCGGCAAGCGAGGCGGAGATCAAGATCGAAGTCGAGACCCGGCTCAGGGGAATGGGCAACCTGGGCAGACTCTATGACGGAGCAGGGGGAGAGCCATGATTTCTCGCGCGCAGTTCTATCTGCTCACGGTAAACTTCACACTCGGCACCACGCTGTTCGTGACCATCAACGAGATCATACAGCGAGGCAAACGGGACGCCTGGATGATGCCCCTGTGGGCGGGCGCATACGGCATGCTCGCCGCGCTGCTGTGGATTCTGCTGCTCAGGTCTTCCCCGGGCAAAAGTCCGGTCCAGATCGCGCGGGAGGCCTGGGGACCCGCGGGCGTGATCGTCGGCATTCTCTATCTGCTCTGGTTCTGCATGATCGGCGCATGGGCGCTGCGCAACGTGAGCGACTTCATGAACGTGACGATCATGCCGAGAACGCCGCCTTCGATGTTCCATGTCATGTTTCTGCTCGTTGCCAGCTATACGGTGGTCCAGGGAACGGAAACAATCGGGCGGCTGAACGGGATCGTCACGCCGTTCCTCGTCTTTCCGTTCTGGACCATTCTGATGCTGGCGACGGTGGATTGGGACTGGGAACGGTTGCTGCCCGCGTTCCAGAATCCGTGGGAGATCTTCCGCTTCACGTCCCTTATGGGCTTTCCTTTCATGGAGACGTTCGCGCTGATGATGCTCTATCCGAAGGTCCGGTCGGGAGCCGCGGGCGCCCTGCTGCTCGGCTTGGCCAGCGCGGCGATGTCGATCAGCCTGGTGGTGTTCATGGTGACCGGGCTGCTGGGACCGGAACGCGCGGGCCGGATCCTGTATCCGATCTACACAGTCGTCCAGGAAGTGGAGCTCGGCGATGTGATCGTCAACATCCATTCCGTGCTGATCGTCATCCTGATCACGCTGATATTCATCAAACTGCTGGTGCTGCTCTATGCGGCATTCGAAACGATCCGTGAATTGTCCAGGCCGGCCGCCCGCTGGCCGCATCTTGAGGCGCTCTCCATCCTGCTCTCCGCCGCCGCCGTCGTCATCTATGAGAACCCGATCCAGAACCGGGTGTTGAATGGCGCGATCACGATCGCCTACGACGTTTTCCATACGATCCTGATCCCCGCCCTGATGCTGCTGTCCCTGCGGCTCAGACGCGCGCTCCAAAGCCGCCCCCGAAGGAGATGACCGCGCATGTGGATGCTGTATGCCGTGCTGGCGCCGCTGATCGTCCTGCAAGCGGCGTGGCTGATCCGCAAAAAAATGTACAGGGACACCGCCGTATTCGCGGCGGTATCCCTGTCCGGGTTCGGACTCTGGATGAGCATCGCGTCCGGACGCCCGATCATCCTGAACGCTCTGATCGGACGGATCATCGACGCGGCGATGTCGCTCCTCTCCGGCTAGTTGAAACGCTTGCTCCACTCGCTTACCCTGCGGAAACTTTCCTCCTCGGACAAATCCTCGACGCGCGACATGATCGTCCAGCGGACGCGGAACGGGTCCAGAATGCTGGCGTAACGGTCCCCGGAGACAAAATCCATGGCGGGCTCGCGGACCACTGCGCCGTGTTCGACGGCCAGCTCCACCACCCAGTCGACATCCGGCACATAGAGGCCCAGCGAATAGCAAGCCGTGTCGTCTCCCGGCGGCAGCACCGTCTTGAACTGGGGTGTCGGCGCGCCGAGCTGCAGATAGCCGTTGCCGAAATCGATCTCGGCGTGGACGATCACGGCATCATCGCCGCTGCCGAAAGAGGTGGCGTTTTTCAACTTGGCGCCGAATACCGCTTCATAGAAGGCGATGGCTGCGGCGGGGTTGTCCACGATGATGAACGGTGTGATGGCGGTGTACCAATTCGGCGTGCCGTTTCGGGTATATTGCCCGGTGACGCCCTTGCGGCCGGTCTGTTCGGACATCTCGATTCCTCCCATATTCTGTGATATGTTCATGGTAGGCCATCAGCCGACCGATGGATTGTAAAAAGGCGACAGGCCATCGGAAGAGAACGGGGGATGCGCATGAGACCGAAACAAGACGGCGGTTCGACCCGCGGCATCGTGCACGCGGCCGCCGGCCTGGACAAGTTCTCGCTCAACCGCTACGAACCGTGCGCCGAACTTCAGCCGTTCATCGAGCATTACTGGATCGTCCGCTACTTTCTTCCCCCCGGCGAGTCGTACACCCAGCGGATCTTGTCCTATCCGAATGTCCACCTCGCGTTCGAGCACGATGTCGACGGACGCCGGGCGCTCATCTACGGCGTCACGAAGCGGCCGTTCGTGCGCGTGCTGCGCGGAGCGTGCCGCGTGCTGGGCGTCAAGTTCCGCGCGGGCTGCTTCCACCCGTTCTGGCGGGACGATGTCTCCCGCCTGACCGGGAGGACGATTCCGGCAGCCGATCTGTTCGGCCCGGCGGCTTCCGGATGGATGGATGCGGTGCTGGACGCGGGCGATGACGAAGCGATGGCGCGGCAGGCGGAGGACTTCCTGCTCGCGCGCCTGCCCGGTCCCGACGCGCAGGCCGAACAGGCGGCGCGCATCGTGGAGCAGGTGATGCGCGACCGATCCGTCGTCCGGGTGGAGCAGCTCTGCGAGCTGACCGGGCTGTCGATCCGGCAGCTGCAGCGCCTGTTCCAGCGCTATGTCGGGGTCACGCCGAAATGGGTGATCCGCCGGTTCCGGCTGCAGGAAGCGGCGGAGCGGATCGAGAAGGACGCCTCGACGTCGCTCACGGAGCTGGCCCTGCAGCTCGGCTATTTCGACCAGGCGCATTTCATCAAGGATTTCAAGGCCGTCCTCGGGCAGCCGCCGGCCGCCTACCGGCAAGCGGCGGTCGGCCCGGCAAGCCGATAAAGCAATGACAGCGGACGCTTGTCCGCTGTCATTGCTTGTCCAGCCAATCGATGATCGCCCCGATCTCGTCATCCGTCAGCCGGTCCCTGAACGCCGGCATGGTGTTCCTGCCGTCCCGGACCACGGCGATGAACTCTTCCCTGCTCATCCGCTCCCCGACATTCCGCAGCTCCGGGCCGAAGCCCCCTTCCAGTTCGCCGCCATGGCAGGACATGCACCGGTTCATGTACAGCCGCTCTCCTTCGGCGGCCACCCGGTCCGCCTCGTCCACCTTTCCCTGCCCCGTCCCGTTCCCGCCGCCTCCGCCGCATGCGGTCAGTCCGACGGCGAGCAGAAGCAGAGCCAGCCATCCTTTTCTTCCCGCCATTGCCGTCTCCCCCTTGTCCATGGCTCATTTCCACGTATTATACGGCACATGTTTCCACTCGGCAAACGAGCATCTTGTGAACGCGGCACCTTGGATAAAACACGCCCCGCATGCAAACAATGGAACCAAACGCACACGGCAGGGGATGGCGATGAAACTCTCCAATCATTTGCGGGAAAATCTGCGGCGGCTGCGCGCCGTCTACAGCGATTGCGCCGACGTGGTCTTCCATGACATGGTCATCGGCGGCCACACCCCGGCCATGCTGGTCTATATTGAAGGCCTCATCCGGCTGGAAGAGCTCGACCAGCATGTCGTCGCGCCGCTCCGGGACGGTCCCGGCCCGAACCCTGCGCTGCAAGATATCCGGAATCAGACGACCGTCGCATCCGTGCAAACCTGCGGCACGATCGAAGAAACCGTGGAGAAGATCTCCGGCGGAAATCCGGTGCTGCTCGTCGAAGGCCAGAACGCGGCGCTCGTGTTCGGCCTGTCCTCCTGGGAGCAGCGCTCCGTCGAGGAGCCGACGGCCGAATCGGTGCTGCGCGGGCCGCGCGAAGGCTTCATCGAGACGATGCGGACGAACATCGCCATGCTGCGGCGCAAGATCCGGAGCCCGAAGCTGAAAGTCGTCACCCTCCACATCGGAACCTGTTCCAGAACCCCGGTCGCCGTCATCTATATCGAGGGTATCGCACAACCGTCCCTGGTTCGGGAAATCATGAGCAGGCTGAATCGGATCGAGATCGAGGATGTGCTGGAGACCTCGTACATCGAGGAATGGATTGAAGACAACCGGTATTCCCCCTTTCCGCAGCTGCTCAGCACGGAGCGTCCGGATGTGGCCGGCGCTTATCTGATGGAGGGCCGCGTCGTCGTCATGGTCGACGGAACGCCCACCGTGCTGGTCGCGCCGGCGACGTTTTTCTCGCTGCTGCAGACGCCGGAGGACTACTACGAGCGGTACGTGGTCGGCACGGCGATTCGCTGGCTGCGGTATTTCTTTCTCGCGATCTCGCTGCTCGGCCCGTCCCTGTATGTGGCGGTCGTGTCGTTCCATCAGGAGATGATTCCGACCACCCTCATGCTCACGATGGCGCGGTCGCGGGAACAGATCCCGTTCTCCGCGCTGATGGAGGCCATCCTGATGGAGACGATGTTCGAAGCGCTGCGCGAAGCCGGCGCCCGGCTGCCGAAGCAGATCGGCTCGGCCGTCAGCATCGTCGGCGCCCTCGTCATCGGCCAGGCGGCGATCTCGGCCGGCATCGTGTCCGCGCCGATGGTCATGGTGGTGGCGATCACGGGCATCGCATCGTTCATGGCCCCCCGCTTCACCATCGGCATTCCCATCCGGCTGCTCCGATTCCCCATCATGTTCCTGGCGGGCATGATGGGTCTGCTCGGCATGATCCTCGGGGTGATCATCATCCTGAATCACATGCTCAATCTCCGCTCCTTCGGGGTTCCCTACATGACGCCGCTCGCGCCGATGCAAAGCCGCGGGCTCAAGGACGTGCTGTGGCGGGCGCCCCGTTGGATGCTGAACAGGAGAGCCAAGCGATGAGGCGAAAGCGGACAAGCATGCTTGCGAACGGGCGGAGAACCGCGCCGGCCCTGCTGACGTTGTTCGTCTGCGCGCTCCTTCTTTCCGGCTGCTGGAACAGCAGGGAAGTGAATGATCTGGCCATCATTACGGCGGCCGGCCTGGATCTGAATGAAGACGGGCATATCGAATTGTCCGTGAAGATCTATCTGACCTCGTCGAGCTCGGATTCCGCCGGCAGCCAGATGTCGGGTCAGCCCGACGGCAACAAGGGAACATCGGTCGTCCGCTCCGTGACGGGCATCAACATGGCGGATGCGGCCTCCCGGCTGCAGAAGAAGATATCCCGCAAAGTGTTCTGGGGACAGACCGATGTGTTCTTGTTCGGCGAGCGCATGGCGAGAGCGGGACTGGAAGAGCCCTTGGACTTCCTGCTCCGGCACACCGCGTCGAGGGAACGCGCTCACGTGTTCGTCAGCGAAAGCACGGCGAAGAATGTGCTGCTGCTCTCCCCGCCGATCGAACGCTCGGTCGCGGACACGCTCATCGCCATGGCCGAAAAGCAGACCGGGCTGAACATCACAATGATGGATCTGGCGCAGATGCTGATCAGCAAATCGAAAGCGGCGGTCCTTCCGATCGTGCTCATCACCTCCGGGCAAGGCGAACAGGAATCTTTCCCGTACATCCAGGGAGTCGCGGCCATCAAGAACGGCAGGATGATCGGGCAGATGAACGAGAACGCCACCCGGGGGGTCATGTGGCTGCGCAATGAAATCAGACAGGCCACCGTGACCGTCTCGCCGGAGCAGTCCGACGGGTACGTCTCGCTGCATCTGCACCGCAACCATACGCGGCTGATCCCGAAGATCGAAGGCGGGCGCTGGATCATGACCGTACGGATCACCGGCCAGGACGACGTCGTCGAAAACACCACGGACCTGGATCTGTCGGTTCCGGACCATATCGGGAAGGTGGAAAAGGAACTGGAAAAAGTCGTCAATACCCGCGTCAAGATGGCGCTTGAGCTGGCGCAAAAGGAATACAATGCCGACATCTTTCAGTTCGCCGACACCTTCTACCGCAAGTACCCGAAAATCTGGGAAGCGAACGCGGACCGTTGGGACGAAATTTTTCCGGAAGTGGAAGTCCGGCTGGAGACGGACATGCGGATCGCAAGACCCGGGTTGATCGGCAAGAACTTTTTCAGGCAGGAGCAGAGGTGAACCGCGCATGAAGAAGCGCATGACGAGGGAGCGGATCGCCGCCCTCGTCCTGACCCTTGCGGGCGTCGCGCTGGCGGCCGCGCTCGCATACAACCCGCGGATGCCGGGACCGTCGCGGATGGTCGACTGGATGTTCCGGCCGGCGGTCGTCATGATCGAACAACTGAGCGCGAAACGGAGCGGATAGGCGCCATGATCGAAAAAGGGAAAATTTCCGCCCTTCAGATGGGCAAGATGATTTATCTCGCCATCACCCCCACGGCCATTCTCACCGCGTCGGGCATCTCCTTCAACTTCGCGCGGCAGGATCTGTGGCTGTCGCCCGTCTGGGCCTTCAGCGGCGTCATCGCCGTGCTGGTCATGCTTGGACTTAACCGGATGTTCCCCGATCGGAGCGTCGTCCAGACGCTCCGGGACACCGTCGGCCGGCTGCCCGGCTGGGTGATCGGGGGCGCGCTCTGGCTGTACTATCTCTACATCAGCGGGATCATTCTGCGGGAATACGGCGAGTTCGTCGTCGGCGCTTTCCTGTCCGACACCCCGCTCATCGTCGTGCTCGGCAGCCTGGTGCTGGTGTGTGCGCTCGCCGTGCGGGGCGGAGTGGAGATCGTGGGGCGTTTCGCCGATCTTTTTCTCCCCGCTTTTCTCCTGCTGTTCCTGTTGATCGTGCTGCTCATCATCCCGGACCTGCACATCACGTACATGATGCCGATTCTGGGGGACGGCATCCTGCCCTCCATGAAAGGTTCGCTGGTGCTGCAGATCTGGTTCGGGGAGCTGTCCATCGCGTGGTTCTTCCTCCCCCATGTCTCCGATCGGGAAAATGCGAAGAAGAGCCTCTGGATCACGTTCGGCGCGATCATCCTGACGCTGGTGTTGTCCAACCTGGTGACGCTGCTCTTGCTCGGCGAGCTGACGGGCGGTTATTCGTTCCCGTTCCTGATCCTCGCGCGGTACATCGATCTGGCCGAATTTTTCGCCCATCTGGAGGCACTGTTCATGGCCATCTGGGTGCTCGGCGCCTTCGTGAAAATTTGCGTGTTCTTCTACATCACCGTGATCGGCGCCGCGGAGTGGATGAACCTCGCCGACTACCGGCCGATCGTGTTCCCGGTCGCCCTGCTGCTGACGCTGTTCGGCGTCTGGGTTGCGGCGAACTATCAGGAGATGACGCACACGATCTCCACGTCCCTCATCCCCTTGTCGTTCACGATGTTCATCGTCCTGCCGGCGCTTATCTATGCCATTGCCCGCATCCGCAGGCCGGGAAGCGGCGGGGCGCCGGCACGGCCGCGCTACGGCTCCGGCCGAACGCGGAAGTAACCGGGACACTTCCGAGCAGCGGCAAGTTTTATTCACCCGCCTCGCCAACACATCCCTTATTTTGCCTCCTGCGTCCCGGCCGGCAAATGCCTGCCGCGCAGCGCGAACGAGAGCGCGGCCGCCCCCAACGCGAGCACATAGATCAGGCCGGCCGCCCAGGGATGGTAGCAGACGGTGGACGCGGAGTGAACCAGCGCGCCGCCAACCGCCGCACCCGCGGCCGTCCCGAGGTGGATGACCGACGTGTTGAGTCCGAGGACGAAATCGGCAGCCCCCGGCGACAGGCGAATAAAATAGGTCTGCAAACCCGGAGCCGTCGCGAACAGCGCGAACATCCAGACCGCGAGGAGGGCGAGTCCGACGATCCGCACCGACGCGGCGGCGGGCAGAACGGCCAGCGCCGCGGCGGACAACGCGGCCGTGACGACGATGGTGCGCGCGGCGCCCCAGCGGTCGACGCCGAATCCGCCCGCGCGGGAGCCGATCATGCTGAACACCCCCAGCACGAACATCGCGGTGCCCGCGAGCGCCGTGCCCATGGACAGAACATCCCCCAGATAGGTGGTAAGGTAAGTGAGCAGCAGCGCATTGCCCGCGCACAGCAGCAGGGACAGGGCGAAGCCGCTGACGATCGCCGGCTCCCGCGACACGCGCAGCTGCGCGCGGAACGGCGCCGGAGCTTCCCTTTCAATCGACGGCAGCAGCCGGGCCAGCGCCGCCAGGATGACCAGACTGATCAGGCCGAGCAGCGTGAAGATTGAACACCACCCCCAGATGCCGGTCACGGCGATGCCGATCGGTACGCCGAGCGTCAGCGCTGCCGAACGCAAATCCGATGATGCTGATCGCCCCGCCTATCTTGTCGGGTGGAACCAGTCTTGCGGTCGAACTGATGGCGAGCACACTGTACACTCCCGCTCCGAGCCCGAGCAAGATGCGTGAAACAAGCAGAACAGCGAAATCCGTGCTGAAGACGGCGAGCGCACATCCTGCGATGAAAACGGCAAGTGAACCGATCAGCACGAGCTTGCGCCCCATCCGGGACGTCAACGCCACCAGTATCGGCGTACCGATGGCGAATGCGAGCGAATAAGCCGTCACGAACTGTCCGGCCAGGGCGACGGAAATGTCCAAATCCTCGGCCAATTCGGGGAGAATGCCGGCCACCGCAAGTTCGGCCGTTCCCGTCAGAAACGCCCCCAGCGCGATCAAATAAACATTCAAGCGATTCATGCCGTCCTTCCTTTCCGATTCCTGCGTCTGGAATTGCGGCATGGCCATACCTTTGCGAATCCGCTTGATTGACATTTTAATCTTAAAGCTTTCATAATGTAAGAAGGCAAAACGTTTCGCCATAATCCGGGTATTTTGACTTACTATACTTTTGTAAGGATGGGATGCGTGATGCCGACCGATGCCGCGGAGGAACAAAATCCCCTCTGCGAAGTGTTGCAGATCGTCGGGGCCAAATGGGGGTTCGCGGTCATCGCCGAGCTGCTCAAGGGGACGCTGCGGTTCAATGAGCTGCAGCGCGCGATTCGCAGCATCAACAAGCAGTCCTTGACGGATACGCTGCGCCTGCTGGAGCAAAACGGGGTCGTGCGCCGCGAGGTGATCCCGACCGTCCCGGTGACCGTGGAATATTCCCTCACCGAGAAAGGCCGGGATTTGCATACGGTGATCGAGGCGATGAACCTGTGGGCGGCGAAGTGGGCCATCCGGCAACGAAGCGTGATCAATAAAAGCTGATGTCTTCGTAATCGATGCGGCCGATCCATTCGTCCACCGTCCGGATCCGCCGGTCGTCCAGCCGTTTCATATATTCGATCAGTTGGTGCTGCCACTCGTGTTCCGTCTCTTCGCGCTCCCGGATGATGTCCGCCAGCTCCGCCGTCCCGCCGCGCAATTCTTCGCGGAAGACGATCTTGCACAGAACCGCGAGTTCCATCTCCCCGAACGCGTCGTACAGCGCTTCGTACTCCTCTCCGTAGAGGCAGCCGCTCTCCAGCAGATCCAGATAGTCGTGCAAGGACTGAAAATTTTCCCGGATCAGCCGGACCTTGTCCTCCGTCGACTCGCTGTTGCCGATGTCGTCGAGCAGTCTGCGCAGCCGGGCATCGCTCATGCCTCCCCCCGGTTTGAGCGAAATGACGGCGGGGCTGACACGCTCCTGCCGGTCTGCGATGATAACCGCCTGCAGGTTCCGGTGTTCCGCCGCGTTGACGATGCGCCGCACAAGATCGGGACAGCATTGTTTCAAATAGTCCTCGGTGCCGGGTTCCCGGGGCGGCAATTGTTCCAGCAGCCCGTCCACGGCACGCTGAATCATCGCGTCGACTGCGGCGGCGTCCGCATGGATGAACAGGTGCTCGAGCCGTCCATACTGGACCGGGGAGATCAGAATCCGGCGGACATCGCCGCCCGACAGCACGGAGAACAGCGCATGATGAAACACCAGTTCGAAGATGTTGAACAATTCAATTCGGTAATCGAAACGGCACACGCGCCCATAATTTTCGAGCAGCAGAATCAGTTCGTCCCGTTCCCATTGGCGGCAGAATTGATCTTCGATGTGCAGCCGCTCCAGATACTGCTTGATATAGAACACGCCCTGCAGACGCATGTCGTCGACCGCCAGCGGATAGTCAATGCTGGCCATCGTATTGTGCGCGTCGAATAGGATGTCGTATTTCTTCAGGAAGGCGGGCAGCGCTTCGTCGATCGTCGCGTTGTAAGCATCGACCGGAACGTCCAGTCTGTTCTTTCGGACTTCCAGGTAGAGCCGCCTCACTTCCTCCAGAACCTGGCGTATCCGCTCGACGCCTTGCGCATGCAGCGTGCGGATATCGGCGGATTTCAGGGCGGCGATCGCTTCCCCCGGGGTCTTCAGGCTCTTCAGATGCGCGTCCACCGCGTACACGGCGGAAGCCAGCAGCCGTTCCGCCGTATCGACGGAGACGGACGAGCTTTCGCCCTGCGTATAGCGGCCGATCAATTCCTGCAGCAGCTCAAGGAACTCATGCTGGATGCGGACAGCTTCGCGTTGATCCAGAAGGCCGGCGCGCTGTCCTTCGCTGACGAGCGACAAGGCATTGCCGTGATTCATTCGTCATCCTCTCCTTCGTCCAGGCGTTCCCGCATCGCTTCGAACCGGTATGCCGCCGCATACTCCTCCATCTTGTCGCGCAGCAGTTCCAATGACCCGCCGCATTCGCGGTCGAAGCAGTCCCGCATGATCTCGATCAATCGGGAATCGCCGATTTCGTCTTCGGTCTCGTTCTTGAGATGATAGAACAGCTCTTGCAGTTCATGCAGCGCGGACACGTAATTGTCCCGGTTGATGAACGGGGATTCGGCGAACGCTTCGATCAGCTCCTTCGTCGCTTCGATTCCCGTTTCCAACCGCCCGTAATGGCGGAGCGTTTCGCTTCTTGCGGCCATCAGCTGCCGGACGTCTTCAGGGGCGAGCGTCAGACCGAACTGCGCGGTCCTCTCGTTCAGTTCAAGCAATTGGACCAGGTGCTGCTCCCGGGCGGCCAGACTCAACGTTGTCAGGAGACGGGACAACTGGTTCATGGGCATCCCTCATTTAAAAAAATTAATTTGGGTATTGACAATTTGGTTTATTTGTGGTATAATAATAAATTTAATAAAGTGTATCGGGGATTATATCACCAAGAGGATCAGAGCGTCAACCCGGTTCTGCGCCCTGCGGCGCGGCCGGCACCCAGGGAAGCGGGGAATGCGCGATGGATCTGGATGAGCGGGTCACTGTCGTTCCTTATGATGAGCAGTGGCCGCTTTTGTTTGAAATGGAGAAGGAGAAGCTGCGGCGCGTATTCGCGGACGATGCCGTCGACATCCGGCATTTCGGCAGCACGGCGGTCCCGGGCATGGCCGCGAAGCCGATCATCGACATCCTCGTCGGGGTCGGGACGCTGGAGCTGGACAGCGCGATAACGAACCGGCTGGCCGAGCTGGGGTATGAAGGATTCGGAGAAGCGGGCGTCCCGGGAAGGCTGTATTTCCGCAAGCGGCGGGAACATGCTTTTAACCTCGCGGTCGTCATCCGGAACGGCGAACACTGGACGAACAACCTGCGGATTCGGGACTACCTGCGGAGCAACCCGGAGGCCGCCAGACAATACAGCGAGCAGAAAATGAACGCCATCCGGAGCGGTCACACGACACTGCTCGCGTATTCGGATGCGAAAGCCGGCTGCGTCGCCCGATTGCTCGAGCTGGCGAAGCAAGACTCAGGCTGATCAGGCGGTGGACCAGCGATGGACGAAAGAAGCGGTCTGTTTGGCTGCAGAGCCATAGGACCTTATCGGCTTCAGCATCTATAAAAAATGACTGCCGACAAGGTTTGTCGACAGTCAACACATTCAAGCCAGATTGATGGCGCGGATCTTGTCCGGATCGACCTTCGGCTTGCGGCCTTCGGTCAGCAGCCCGTTCGTCTCCTGCTGCACGTCCGTCAACTGCGTGTAGCAATAGCCGCAGATGTACGGCGTGGCCTTGATCGCGTTCGTTATCTTGCGATAGCGCTCGATGAACTCCTCCTCGTTCTTGACGTGGTTGCCGTAGCCCCAGCCGCTGTCCGTCGTGAAGGCGATGCCGCCGTACTCGCTGATGATGATCGGCTGGCCGCGGTATTCGTAACCCCGCGCGAAGGCGTATTTGCCGTTGTTGAACGGCATCCGGTTGCCCAGAATCTCGTCCCGATTCGCATATCGCTCCAGAAAACGCGCGCCGTCCTCATCGTAGTCATGCAGCGTGAGGATGTCCGACACGGTGTGCTCCCAGCCGTCGTTCACCACGACCGGGCGGTACGGATCGATCGCCTTGGTCAGATGATAGATCGACTCGGTAAAATGCTGCTGCTTCCGGTCGGTGAAGATTTGCGGAATGCCCCATGACTCGTTGAACGGCACCCAGGTGACGATGCACGGATGATTGTAAAATTGCCGGACCAGGTCGAGCCATTCGCGCGTGAAGCGGTCCACCGCCTCGTCGTGGAACTCGTAGGCCGCGCCCATCTCGGACCAGACGAGCAGCCCTTTGCGGTCGCACCAGTAGAGATAGCGGGCATCCTCGATCTTCTGGTGCTTCCGCACGCCGTTGAAGCCCATGCGAAGCGTATATTCGATGTCTTCGAGAATCGCCTCCTCCGACGGCGGGGTCAGGTGCGTGTCGGGCCAGTAGCCCTGGTCGAGCAGCAGCCGCTGGTAGATCGGCGCGTTGTTCAGCAGGATCCTGCCGTTCTCGATGGAGATTTTCCGCATGCCGAAATAGGAATGGACGCGGTCCACCTCCCGGCCGTCCGAGAGCAGCACAAACTCTGCGTCGTACAGGTTCGGATGGTTCGGATGCCACGGCTTGATCTCCCATTCGCCGGCCGCTTCGCTGCGCAGGTCGAGCTCAAGCCCGAACCGCGCGCGTTCGACGGACATCCGGGTCTCGCGGATGCGCTTGCCTTCGAAGTAGACGCCGGTGACGAGCTGCAAGTCTCTGCCGGAGCCTGCGGTCGAATCCGGAAGGACGAAGTCGAAGCGCACGGACTCCTCGTCAAACTTCGGCGTAATCTTCACCGACCGGATATGGTCCGGTTCCACGAACTCCATCCAGACCGTCTGCCAGATGCCGGTCGTCTGCACATACCAGCAGCCGAAGTTGTCCTTGATCCAGCGCTGCTTGCCCCGGGGCTGCACGGTGGACGGGCTGTCCGTCACCTTGACGACCAGCCGGTTTTCGCCGCTTTCGCTTAAGTAGGGAGTGATGTCAAAAGAGAAGGCCGCGTAGCCTCCCTCATGCATCCCGACGTAGTGTCCGTTCACCCACACTTTGGCCTGATAATCCACCGCCTGGAAGTGCAGGATCGCCCGCTTTCCGCGGTACTCCTGCGGGATGGCGATTATCCGCTGGTACCAGACGACAGGGTGGAACGTTTCGTCGCCGATGCCGCTGGCCTTCGTCTCATAGGTGAACGGCAACGTGATCTGGTCGTGCGCATCAAAGGGAAGGGAACGTTCGTGGCGGGGAGGAACGGCACGGACATCCTGCACTCGATCCATTCCGGGTTCAAGGGCATCGTCGGCATCATTTTCCCGTCCATCACCATGCCCGTCGAGAGCCTGTTGTTCTTCCGGCTGCAATCCCGGCTGCACGAGCGCGGGTACCAGACGCTCATCCGGGTGACGGAGGACAAGATGGAGAAGGAGATCGAGGCGATCCGGATGTTCCAGCTGTTCGGCGTCCGCGGCTTCGTCATCTTTCCCGTCATGGAGGAGCACTACAACGAGGAGATTTTGAAGCTGAGTCTGGACAAGACGCCGCACGTGCTCGTCGACCGGTATTTGCCGAACATTACGAACAGCAGCGTGACGTCGGAGAACATTCAGGGCACGTTGGAAGCGATGGACTATCTGTTCCGCCAGGGACATGAACATATTGCGCTGCTGAACCAGGAGAGCCGGAACTCCAATACGCACGAACGCGCCCTCGGCTTCGAGCGCGCGTTCCTGGACCGGCAGCTGCCGATCGACAAAAAATATTGGCTTTACCTGAAACGGACATCGCGCGCGGACGACGAACGGGTGAAGTCGCAGATCGCCGCCTTCTTCAAGGCCAACCCGCATGTGACGGCGGTATTCGCCGTCGACACCGTGCTCGCCCGCTTGGCGTACGCCGCCTTGGGCGAAATGGGCCGGCGGGTGCCGCAGGACGTGGCGCTCGTCTCGTTCGACGATCCGAAGCTCCCCTTCGTGCCGTATATCCAGCAGGACATCGACACCATCGCGGACAAGGCCGCCGATCTCATCATCGAGCAGATGGAAGACACGTACGTCCCGCGCCGCGAGACGGTGCCGGTCAAGTTCGTGGCGGATGTCGGCTATCCGACGCCCGGAGGGTTGTGACGCCGGCGCTAACCCTGTGAATCGTAGTAGTAATCGCGGTATTCCTGCGGCGTCCGGCCGGTGATTTTTTTGAACAGGTAGGAGAAATACGCCGGCGTCTGGAAGCCCACCCGCTCCGCCACTTCATAGACCCGCACCGCGGGGTCCTGCAGCAGCTCGATCGCCCGGTTGATGCGCATCTCCTGGATGCATTCCGAGATCGTCTTGCCGGTCTCTTTCTTGAACAGCACGCTGAGATAGCTTGCATTGATGTTGTGCTGCTCCGCCAGCTGCTTGGCCGTGACGTTCTCGTGGAGGTGCGACGCGATGTATTCGAGGACGCGCCGGATCAGATGATGCTGCCGCCGGTTCCGCTCGTCCCGCCGGGCGGCGGCGTAGCGGGACATGAACCCGAGCACTTCCTCGCGGATCAGCGCGGCATGGCCGCAGTCGAGCAGCCGCTGCATCACCCCGACATGCGATTCGTCTTCGCCCGCCTCCTGCCGCCCCGGCTTGCGCGCCAGCTCGCTGACCAGACCGAGCGCGAACGCCCGGAGATACGAGACGGAATGATCGAGCTGCAGCATGTCGATGACGTTGCCCGCATATTCCACGGCCTTGGCCGCGTCGTCCGACTCTTCGAGCATGCGCACGATCGCGGGAATGAACTCTTCCCGCACGCGGTAATCCTGGAAATCCGGCTCGTCCAGCCGGTCTTCGTGCAGCACTTGCCCGCCGGCGATCAGCCGGGCGCGCGCCATCATGAACTTGACCCTTTTGTAGGCAAGCTGCACATCGCGCCAGTCACCGTAAACGTTGCTGATCCCGACCGTCACCGTCGAGCCGTATTGCTCTTCCATGATTCCCTGAATGAACCCGATCTGTTTCTCCATCTTCGCATTCTCGCCGGCCGTCGGGTTCGGGTGGATCGCGATGACTTCCTCCGGCCAGACTTTGGCCGCGATGACCGAGGGAAAATCGGACAAGCCGACGCCGACGACCTTGAGGAACGCGGCCCCGCGCATGACCCGGCTGCCGGCGTCCGGTCCGGCGTCCATGTAACGGTCGTATCCGAAGACGACGATCCGGACGCCCGTCTTGAGCTCCGGCAGGTCGAGCAGCCGGCTCCACGACGCCATCATCCCGTCGTCGGCCGCGCCCGCGATCAGCTCATGGGCGAACCGGTCCTTCACCGCGTCCAGACTGCCGGACACCTTCTCCCGCAGCGCCCGGGTCTCCGCCTCGATGAGGCGCAGCTTCTCCAGCGCCGTCCGGAAGGCGGCGAGCTTGCTCTCCACCTCTTCCACCTTGATCGGCTTCAGCACATAGCCCTGCGCGCCCACATGAATCGCTTCCTGCACGAACTCGAACTCGTTGTAGCCGCTGATCATCAGCACCTGGATGCCCGGGTGGATCTCCTTGGCGCGGGCGGCGAGTTCGATGCCGTTCATGCCGGGCATCGAGACGTCCGTCACCAGGACATCGACGGCATGTTCGCGCATGAGCGCGAGCGCCTCCTCGCCGGACAGCGCCGTCAGCGGCCTGGCATAGCCGAGCGATTCCCAACGGACGTGCCGCGCCAGCCCTTGCAGGTGCATCGGTTCGTCGTCCACGATAAGCGCCTGAATCACGCTTCTTCCTCCCTTCGAATCTCCGGCCGCTCGAGGCATGCCGGAATGGTAATCGTTACGCGCGTGCCTTCGCCTACGCGGCTGTCGATCGCAAACTCGCTCCCGCTGCCGAAGTAGAGCCGCAGCCGCTCGCGGATGTTGGCCGTGCCGAACCCGTTCCCCGTGCCGGTCCGTTCGCCGCGCATGAGCAGCAGCGCCGTCTCCGGCGGAATGCCCTTGCCGTTGTCCTCGACCTCGAACCGGATGCGGCCGTCCGTCCGCTTCGCCGCGATCCGGATGTACGCGCCCGGCTTCTTCGTGATCTCGCCGTGCACGTAGCAGTTCTCGACGATCGGCTGCAAGAGCAGCTTGATCGTATAGTAAGCGCTGACATCCGGGTCGATGTCCCACTCGATGCGCACCATGTCCGGATAGCGGAGCTGCTGGATCTCCAGGTACGCCCTGACGTGCTGAAGCTCCGTCTCGATCCGCGTCACATTGATCGTATTGTCGAGCGCCAGCCGGTAAAAGGTCGTGAGCGCGTCGATCGTGCGGATCTGCATGTCGTCGCCGAGATCCATCGCCCGCCACCGGATCAGGCTCAGCGAATTGTAGATGAAATGCGGATTGATCTGCGCCTGCAGCGCCCGGAACGACTGCTCCCGCTCCTTCAGCTTCACCCTGGCCATGTCGTGCACGAGTTTGCCGAGCTTGCCCGACATGGAGTTGAAGAGCAGCTCCAGCTCGCCGAGCTCGTCGTCGCCGCGGCTGTGGACGGTGACATCGAACTCGCCCTGCGCGACGTCGTTCATCCGGTTGCCGAGTTTCCGGATGCGCAGCACGATGTTCTTCATCACCGTAAGCACCATGAACATCGACAGCAGGAGGAAAAATGCGACGCCTCCGGCGATGCCGTACATGATGTGCCGCGACCGCCGCTCAAGCTGATCCATATGGATGACGGCCGCCACGTTCCAGCCCGAACCGGCCGGCTGCGAGAAATAGCGGCTGCCGCCCTCCTCGACTCCGCTCCATCCCTCCGTCTCGCCCGACACCCCTTCCGCCGCCTGCTGCAGCGGGGCCGACTCGGCGATCCGGCCGATCATCCCGCGGTTCGTGGCCGCGATGATCCGGTTCTCCGCATCAATAATGTAGAGCTCGCCCGCGCCGTTGAACGGATGTTCGAGCAGTTCGCCGAAGACGGTGTCGTAGCTCAGTTTCATGAACACCATGCCGATGGCCTGGCCGTTCCTCGCCAATATTTTGTGCGTCAGCACCAATTCGCCGGGGCTGTCCGGCACGTTCCGCCACGCGGGCGATTCGTCCGAAGCGAGCGTCTGCCGGTACCATTCCGACTCCGGCATGCCGGCAAGCGGCCGTTCTTCCGGCTTCCATAGCAGGCTGCCGTCCTGCACGAGCGTCGGATTCATGTGATAGATGCGGAAATCCCTTATCCCCGGCAAATATTTGCTCATCGCCATGAAGGAGCGGTCGACATAGGTGACGGTGTCCAATTGTTCGGCCATATCCCCGTATTCGCGGGACAGCCGGGCAATCAGCTCGCCGTCCGTCGCCGTCCGGATCGTCAGCACGTCATAGCTCTGCTTGCGGAACTCGATGTTCTGCGCCGTCTGGCGAAGCGCTTCCCGGATTGTCACCATGTAGTTGCTGCGCACGCTTGCCAGGGTGAAATAACCGGCGACGGCGCCCAGGATGACGGTCGGCAAGAGCACGATGGCCCCGTAGAGCAGCAAGATTTTTCCCCTCAGGTTCAAGGAACTCGTAATGCGGATGGCCGCCTTCTCGATGAACCGCAGCAGCAACGCCCCAACCCCCGCTTCTTGCGGGCGAATAAAACGGCAAAGGGAGCAATCCCTCCCGGTATGGCTCCCCGTTCGGAATTGCTCCAGGCCGCTCAGAATTCCCCGCTTGTCTGAACGATCGCGTCGTATTGTTCCTGCCATTCCTGCTTGAGTTCGCTCCAGTGCGCCCGCTTCTCAAGCGCGTCACGGAACTCCTGCCATGCCGCCTCGAACTGCGCGTCGTCCTTGGCCATGATCAGCTTGGCGCGGTATTCCTTGCGCAGGTTCTCGAGCTCCAGCCCGTATTTCTCCCAGAGCCCGCCCGGCTTCGCGGTCACCGTGTCGTACGCGTGCGCCGTCCGGACGCCGCCCATCTCGCCGATCGCCTTCGTGAACTGCTGCGTCTTCGCGGCGCCGGCGACGGTGACTTCGTTGTTCCACCACGGATACCAGTCGTTGCTGTAGGAGGACAGCATGTACAGTTCGGGCGTAACGGAAGCTTTCTGCGCCTGGTCGCCGGAGTTGCGCGCCTTGTCGTATTCCTCGTCGACGAACCGCCATTTGCCCAGCGGCTGATCGACCCAATCCCAGTACAGCCCGGCGGGACCTTCGTTGACCACCTGCTGCATTTCGGGTTTCGGCTGCAGCGTGTAGTCGAGGAATTTCAGGATCGCCTCGAGATTTTTCGTATTTTTGCTGATGTAAACGTCATATCCCGGGAACGGATTGACCACCTGGTTGAATCCGACGGCATCCACGCCTTCCACTTTCGGGAACGGGATCGGCTCGTAGTACCAGCCCGGTTCCGTCGGCCCGTCGAGCGTCTCCCAGACCGACTGGTCGATGTTCCAGAAGCTGCCGACGTTCATCGCGGTGCGGCCGGATTTGTTCTTCTCCTTGTACCGCTCCTTCTTGTCCGTGACGACTTCGGGATCGATCAGCTTCTGGCGGTACATCTTGTTCAGCCATTGATAGGCCGCCTTGTACTGCGGGTCGTCATAGAGGAAGACGAACTCGCCGTTCTTCTTCTCAACCGGAATGACGCCGCCCGCGCTGCCCGTGGTGACGCCGAACGCGCTCAGCACCGCGTTCTCGTCGCTCCAGCCCGCCGAGTCGTTCTGGTCCATCAGGAAGCCCATCGGGTTGAGCGGCTTGCCGGATGCGTCCTTCAGTTCCGCCGCCTTCACGAGGAACGCCTCGACGCCTTCGAGCGTCGCGAGGTCTTCCTTCGTCATGCCGGCCTGCTCGAGGACGTCCGTCCGCACCATCCAGGCCGTGGACGCCCAGCCCGGCCAGGGGTTGTCCGGATTCTGGTCGAACCAGGTCGGAATCGACCAGATATGGCCGTCCGGGTCCCGCATGCGGTCCAGGTAAACCTTCGGAATGGCCGCCAGGTTCGGGTATTTGTCCGGCATCTCGAAGTATTGCTCGAGCGGCATCACCTGATTGGAACGGATCATGGCGTTCTTGACCGTCTCGCTGCGGTTGAACACGGCCGCGTCCTTGAACCCGCCGGTATTGAGCCGCAGGTTCAGCGCCGTGATCGCGTCGCCTTGCGTCGCTTCCAGCTTCACGTCGACGCCCGGCTCCTGCTCCCGCCAATACTTCTGTACAAGACTATCATTGTTGATCGTGGCTGTCCATCCCAGCCACAGCTCGAATGCCAGCGGGCTGCCAGAGCCGCTCTCCGCAGATCCGCCGCCCGCCGACGCCTGATCGTTCGTCCCGCCTTGGTTCTCCGGAGAGCCGGCTTTCGAGCAAGCCGACGTCACCATGAGCAGCAGCGCAAGGACGATGGCGGCATAGGCGGCCGCCTTCTTTCTCGTCTTCATGTGCAACCTCCCTTGATTAGCATGACTTTGCAGTTTGCGGTATATGTGGCATTGCCCTTATACCCTGTGTTGTCTTCGCGCCCGCCGCCTCAGCCTTTCACCGAGCCGATCAGGACGCCTTTCACGAAATATTTCTGCAGGAACGGATACACGCACAGGATCGGAATGGCGCTGACCATCACGACCGCCATTTTGATCGACATGAGCGTCACGTTCCGCATCTGCGCGCCCCGCGCCAGCGCCTCCTGGTTCGTGTTCGAACCGAAGACGGCGGACAGGTCCGAGGCGTTCAGCATTTGCTGCAGAAACGTCTGAACCGGAATGAGCGATTGTTTCGTCACGTAGAACGCGCCGGCGAACCAGTCGTTCCAGTGGCCGACCGCCGTGAAGAGTCCCAGCGCCGCCAGCATCGGCTTCGAGAGCGGCACGATGATCTGGAACAGAATCCGGATCGGGCTTGCGCCGTCCAGCTCCGCCGACTCGACGACCGCTTCCGGAATTCCCTGAATGAACTTGAGCATGACGAACATGTTCCATGCCGAGAACATGCCCGGGATGATGTACACCCAGAACGTGTTGATCAGGCCGAGGTTGTAGAGCTGAATGTAGAACGGGATCAATCCCCCGTTGAACAGCATCGTGATCAGCACGTAGGCCAGAATCGACCGGCGCATCGGCAGCATCCGGTAGGATAGGCCGAACGCCGCGGTCAGCGTGACGAGCAGGCCGGTGATCGTGCCGACGATCGTCCGGGCGATCGTGATCAGGTAGGAATGCCGGATGACCTCGTTGCCGAGCACGATTTCGTAGTTGATCAGCGTGAACGCCCTCGGCCAGAGATAGACGCCGCCCTTCGCGGCATCGGTGCCTTCGTTCAACGAAATCGCCAGCATGTACAGGAACGGGTAAATGACGGACAAACACAGCAGCGACAGCAGGACGACGATGACGGCGTGACCGATTTTTTCCGAAGTTGAGATCGTCATGGTTTACCAGAGTCCTTCTCCGTTGATTCTGCGGGACAGTTGATTCGTCATCAGCACGAGGATGAGCGCGATGACGGAAGACATCAGCCCGACCGCCGTCGCCATGCCGAAATACCCTTGCTGAAGCCCGCTGCGCAGCACGTACGTATCGAGCACGTCCGCGACCTGCATGTTCGCGGGGTTCATCATCGGATAGATCTGATCCATCCCGACCGTGATCAGGCTCGGGATGTTGAGGATCAGCACGATCGTGATCGTGGGCATGATCCCGGGAAGCGTGATGTGCCGGATCTGCGCGAGCTTGCCGGCTCCTTCCACCCTGGCCGCTTCGTAGAGCTGCGGGTCAATCGTCGTGATGGCGGCAAGGTACAGGATGCTGTTCCATCCGACTTCCTTCCACAGGGCGCTCGAGATGATCATCGGCCGGAACCATTCCAGCGAGCCGAGGAAGAAGATCGGCTCTCCGCCCATCTTCGCGATCAGATCGTTGACCAGGCCGCCGTCCAGCGTCAGGAACGACTGCAGGATGTACGCCACGACGATCCACGAGAAGAAGTGGGGCAGGTAGCTGACGGATTGTACAAACCGTTTGAACCCGGAATGCCGAAGTTCATTGATCATGAGTGCGAGCAGAATCGGTGCCGGAAAGCCGAAGATAAATTTCAGCACGGAAATGTACAGCGTGTTTCGGACAATGATCCAGAACTGGTCGTCATGCAGGAATGAAAAATTTTCGAACCCGACCCATGGGCTGGTCCAGATGGACTGTCCGATGCGGAAATCCCGAAACGCGATCTGGATGCCGGCCATCGGGATATAGTTGAACAGGAATAACAGCACGACTGCCGGCAGAATCAACAGGTACTGCCACCGGTATTTGATCAGTCTACCCATCCGGTCTCCCCCTTTGCGTTCAATTGTAGTCTTCTTGCAGGAGGGGAAACCATACAACAACGATTGGTTTTTGATCGGGATGATTTGATTCGTGCGAGTATAACAACAAGGTCGATCAGGGCCTGTTCCTGACCGACCGTTGCTCATCGCGAAAGTTCCAGAATTTCAACGTCGTAAGGATTCATGTCCAGCTCCGGCGCAACAGGTCCATCGCGCAGAAGGCTCCTGTACGATTGTCCGATCCTGACGGTCTGCTGTCTGCGCGAAAAGTTCAGGATGAACAGATAGCGCTTGCCGCCTTTCGAGCGGATGGAAATTTGGACACCTTCTGGCAGATCCGGGAAATAGAACAAGCCAAGTTCGTCGGCAGCTTGCTTAAAGAAGTCCAGATAGAACTGCTCTTCCGGGAAAGTGCCGATGTACCAGACTTTCCCGCTGCCCAGCGCATGAACGGTTGCCGCCGCCTGACCGGCGTAGAATTCCTTCTCGTACCATGCCGCCGGTTCCGCGCCTTGCGGCGTCAGGATGTCGCACCACTGATTGCAGGAATACGTCTTGCCGTTCCACCGGATCGAATTGGTCTCTTTGCCGATCGGATCGTACTCCGCCACCATGACGCCGGCCGTTTCGGCCAGAGGCCCGGGCAGAGGCCGGATCCAGCACAGATTGGTGCGGGTTTTGACGCCCGTGCGCGGCAGGATGACGAGCGTCGCCCCGTTCCGGACATATCCTTCCAGCTTCCCGGCGAGTTCCGGATCCAGCAAGAACAACGAAGGGACCACAATGAGCTTGTATCCGCTCAAGTCCTCGTGTTCGTTCAACACATCCGTCATGATGCCCAATTTGGTGAACGCGCGGTGGACGGCTTTGATGTTGTCGAAATAATTGAATCCATCGGATTGGTACTGGGCCTGAAATGCGTTGTACTGCTCGTGCGAGTGCAGAATGACCGCTTCGCCTTTCACCTGCGTGCCTTCCAGATGCGGTGCCAGCCTGCGGACTTCCGCACAGAGCCCGCGGTATTCCTCGAACCTTCTGCCGGGTACATTGCTGTGATCCAGGATGCCGTGCCAGAATTGCTCCGCTCCCGACGGGGCGCTTCTCCATCTGAAATGCACGATGGTGTCGGCGCCGCGGGCAATGCTTTGCCAGGAAACTGCCCGGATGAACCCGGGATACGGCGCGCGCCACACCGGCATCCAGCATCCCGGCGAACCGCTGAGCGTCTCCATGATCCAGAAGTTCCTCCGCTTGATGCCCCGCGACAAGTCTAGCGTCAGCGCCCCGCTGTATCCGCTCGTCACGTCTTTCTCCGGGCTGGTGCTCGGATAATAATCGAGCGATACAAAGTCCAGATTCTTGCACAACTTGTAGTAATCCAGACTCATCGGGTAACTCCAGATGTTGTGGGTGACAAAATGGTGGGGGCAATGTTTCTTCAGAATGTCCACCTGCATCTGCTGGAACTCTACGACAGAGTCCGTCTCAAACCGCTTGTAATCCAGAAGGAAGGACGGATTTTTCCAACGGGTGCCCCCAAGCGGCGTGGTGATTTCCGACCAGTCGCTGTATTCTCCGCTCCAGACTACCGTTCCCCAGGCGGCATTGACCGCTTCGACCGACGAATATCTGGCCTTGAGCCAGGATCGGAACTTCTCGTTACATTGATCGCAGTTGCATTCATGAAGGCTGAATTCATTGTCGATCTGCCAACCGATGACAGCGGGGTGGTCTTTGTAGTGAAGGGCCAGCTTTTCGACAATCCGGGCGGAATAATGCCGCATCGACGGGCTGTTGTAGCACCGGTGTCCCCGGATTCCGGGGTAATGCGGATGCAGCTGCGCGTCCCTGGGCAGCACATCCGGGCATTTCTTCACCAGCCAGTTGGGCGGCGTGCAAGTCGGCGTTCCGATGACCACCTGAATGCCGTGCCTGTGGAACGTTCCGATCGCATCGTCGAGCCATCCGAAGTCGTAATGGCCTTCCTTCGGCTCCAGTCTCGACCAGGCAAATTCGGCGACGCGGATGAGGCTGACGCCGGTTTCCCGCATGAGCTTCGCATCTTGCTCCCACATGGAGCGATCCCAATGCTCGGGATAGTAGTCCATACCCATTCTCATTTCAATCACCGCCATGGAATATCATGATTTTGCTTGATCCAATTATTCGAGATTGACTATACAATAGATTATTGCGACTATAAATCATAGAATGTTGATCATGATATCAAAATTTTGCCGCAGGACGTGAATGAACATGCGACTCAACCTGTTTCTTCCGCCCGCAACATTCAGGCACTTTCTCTGCTATCCGGAATCATTCGGCCATTACGCACATGAGCCCGATCATTACGAATACCGGCCGAACGGACTGTCGACTTACAATTGGCATATCGTGCGCGGCGGCAAGGGATATGTGCGGATCGGAGACCGGGTGCTGGAATTGCGGGGCGGCACGGGATTTCTGTACGGTCCGGGCGTTCCCCAGTTCTATTACGCAGACCGTGACGATCCATGGGACATCAGATGGATTCACTTTAACACGCAAGGCATGGAATCCGTTCTTCAGGGACGGGGTGAGCGCGAACCCTGGATCTTCTCTTGGGCCGGTGTTCCCCGCATGGACCAATTGTGGTCCGAACTGCTTGGCAGCCATATCCCTCCCTTGCAGGAAGAGGCCGTCCGGATATCGGCGATTCTGTACGAGATGCTTAATCACATCGTTCTGCATGCCGAAACGATCGAAGGCATGCCCAATATCGCAGGGAAAGACAAACTGGTTGAAACGGCCGATTGGATCCGGGCGCACTGCGGCGAACCTTTGACACTGGAGCAAATGGCTGCTCACGCGAACTGCAGCCCTTCTCATTTCTGCCGCCAGTTTCATCGATTAATGGGGAAATCCCCCATCGCTTATCTGACTGAATGTCGGATTCTGCGAGCCAAATCCATGCTCGTATCCACCAACCTGACGCTCAAAGACATCGCCAAGCGCATCGGATTCTCAAGCAGTTCGTATTTCATTCACATTTTCCGGAAGATGGAGGGTGTGACGCCGGAGCAGTTCAGATATTTGCGGGGGGCAGCAGCAGGCAATGATGACCAATACAGGTCAAAACATTAAAAAGATCGCCAATATCCTGCATATGTGGGCAAGATATTGGCGATCTTTCTGATTTACAGATTTGATAAATCTGCTTTCATCCATCTAAGGCTATGACAATTCAACTCCAGCGAAAGTTCCGTAAAAAACGTAAAAAACGGGGCATTACCAACAATCTGCCCGATCCGGTGATCGAGAAACCTTAATGTTTAGCAGAATTTTGATCATAAATTTATACTATTTGCTCAAGGATCTCTTCCCACTTGACAAATCTGATTCTTTTACTCTTTTCGACCGACGGACTATCAGATATAAAAATGTAATTATTACGCATGGGATTTTGAAGATACCAATCTTCACCATCAATCTTGATATATAAGGATTGTTCTGTTGATCTGTCTATTTCGAATGGTTCATCCTTACTCACCCCCGCCCCGCCACATCCAGCACAAACGCCGGCAGCGGTTCGCGCATCGTCCACTCCATGCTGATCGGCGCCGAGCCGCGGTGGCTCTTGTAATCGGCCAGCCCCACGCAAGTGAAGGGCATCGTCACCCCGTTCTCATTCCGCTTCTTCTCGCGGACGAAGAACAGGACCGGGTGCCGAGTCTTCCCCTGATTGATATACCGCCGCCCTGTCGGCGAATCGACCGTCGTACGGCTCTGCGACTGCCAGTGGAAGACCCGCTCATTCACCGCGTAATCCTGGTACATCGTCGTCGGCGAGTAGTCTTTCTCGGACTTCACCAACGTGACGAAGAACACGTCCATGTTCCGATCCTCTACATAGAGGACCCCTTCCTGGAAGTGCCGGTGCTTCCACGCCTGATGCCGCCCGAGTGCGGCGAGTATCTGGTCGGTCGTATAGTTGCAGTACAGGTCGATCGGAATGTCCTCGTCGAGCCCGTCGATCGGCCGCCCGACGATGTCGATCCGCTCGTACTGGTACCGCAGCAGATCGCACAACTCCGCATAAGCCAACGGATGCCCGATCAGCCAATACAACGCCTCTTCTACCGTGCGGAAAGGCTGCCCCTCCAAATCCGACAATCCGACATTCCAGAACGTGTAGTACAGCATAAGCAGCATTTTGCGTTCGGCCGCATTTAAATCCGCCAATCCCCGACCGCGGCCTTCGCGAATCCGCTCCAACGCCCGCAGCGAGAACTGGATGAACCGCGCCGAATTGCAGAACGACAACCGCTCCAGCCCGGCGGCCAACAACCGCTCCCGAGAATCACCGAGCGGCTCCTCGCAAGCCACAACCTTCTCCCGCGCACCCAGCCCGTAGACCGTCACGTCGCGGCGATACACCTCGAGCGGCTTCACGTGGTAATCTTCGAAAAACTCCCCGACCTGCCAATCCCGATGGTGCGCGAAGTAGTCGACGACCTTGCGCCGGATGTTCCGCAGGTTGTTGATCGAAGCCCGGATATGCGCGAGGATGATCTCCTGCGCCTTCCGCTCGAGGATGATGGAGCAGCCCTTCGGCACATTGGCGAACCCTTGCTCGATCTCACGCACGATCGACCGGCGCGTCCGCGGCAGGAGCGCCTGGTACCGCTGCTCGAAGTTGTACTCCCGATGAGCCTGCCCGACGAAGTCGAGTACCGTCAGCGCTTCTTTGCCTTCGCATAGCCGCAGTCCACGGCCGAGCTGTTGAAGGAACACGGTCAGGCTTTCCGTCGGCCTCAAGAAAAGCACGGTGTTCACTTCCGGGATGTCCACACCCTCGTTATACAGATCCACGACAAACACAAAATGGATCTCCTTCTGTACCAACCGCTTCTTGACCGCATCCCGCACGTCGTCCGGCGATTCGGCGGTCAGATACGCGGAGGGAACACCGAAGGCATTGAACTGCTCAGCCATGAACGCTGCGTGCCGCTGGCTCACACAGAACCCGATCCCGATCACATCCCGGATGTCCGTACAATACCGCTCCACCGCCTCGAAAATGAACCTCGCCCGCTCCCGGGCCGTCCGCTCCTGCAGCACGAAAACTTTTTCCAGTTCGGTCTCGTCGTATTTGCCGAATCGCCATTTCACTTCGCTTAAGTCGACCGAGTCCGTGACACCGAAATAGTGAAAAGGACTGAGCAGCTTGCGCTCGATTGCTTCGTATAAACGAATCTCCGCGGCGACCCGGCCGTCGAAATAATCCGTCACCCGCTTCCCGTCCGCGCGCTCTGGCGTCGCCGTCAATCCAAGTAATATCTTCGGCTGATAATACGACAACAACTGTTGGTACGACGGCGCAGCCGCGTGATGGAATTCGTCGATGATGATGAAGTCGTAGAAATCCGGCGGCGTCTGTGCGAACAGATCCCTGGAGTTCAGCGACTGGATGGAGACGAACAGATGATCAATCTGTTCCGGCATCTGCCCCGCCACCATGATGTCGCCGAAGTTCAGGTCCCGCAGGATCGACCGGAAACAGGCCAGACTTTGCTGCAGAATCTCTTTGCGATGCGCGACAAATAGCAGCCGGTTCGGCTTGCCGGGATTTTGCCGGCAGTACCGGCGGTAGTCGAATGCGGAAATGACGGTCTTCCCCGTTCCCGTCGCCGCCACGACGAGATTGCGGTACCGCCCGTGCACCTCCCGCTCCGCCTGAAGCTTGTCGAGGATTTCCTGCTGGTAGTAGTAAGGCTGGATGTCAAAATAGTAGCCCAGCGTGCTGTGATCATCGGGTTGCCATGAACGCTCCGCCTTCAAGGCCTGTCGCAATTGTTGTTCATGCAACTGCGGGATGAACGTCACGAACTCCGGATTGTTCCAGTAATGCTCGAAAGTGACCTCGACCTTTGTAACGAGATCCGGAGCATCTTGCTGGGACAGCCTGACATTCCATTCGAGCCCTGAAGTCATGGCCGATTCCGAAATATTGGAGGATCCGATGTACAGCGTGCTGAAGCCGGTGTGCCGCCAGAACAGATAAGCCTTCGCGTGAAGGCGGGTCGTTTTCGTATCGTAGGAGATTTTCACTTCAGTGTTCGGCAGCTTGACCAGCTCCTGGATGGCTTTGTAGTCCGTCGCCCCCATGTAGCTGGTCGTGATGACGCGGAGCTCGCCGCCGCGCTGCGTGAACGCCCGTAGTTCATCGAGCAGCAGCCGAAGGCCGCTGAACTTGATGAACGACACCAAGAAGTCAATCCGATCGCTCGTGACGATCTCTTTCTTCAGTTCTGCCATCATGCTCGGCTCTCTTTTGTCTCCGGTAAAAAGAGAGCTGACGGACAGCGGGGTGTCGGGGCGGACGCGCGATTGGGGCGCCTGAGCCCGACTTTTGTCGATCAACTCCAGCAGCATCTCGGCGTCCCGGTGAATGAGCTGCCCCTTGAGGCTGGCGATCAGTTCGGGATCAAGCCTGTCCGCGGCCGAATTTTCGAGATACTCAATCGTGTATCGGATGATGGCGTTGCAGAGCGCGACCCGGTCCCTGACCACCTTATCTCCTTGATCGAGGTACTCCATGACCCGCGCGAGCAGACGCCCCATGTATTGTCCCAATATCGCAGCCGATTCGGCACGGTCCAATTTGCCTTTATCTGCGTGCCAATCGTCATTCAATTTCGTCAGTTCGGATTCCAGGCAGTCATTGATGACCTGCTCGTATAAACCGGGTTGAAGCATGTTGCCACCACCGAATCCTTTTCCTCGACTTCCAATATTCGACACCCGCGGTTGATAGTCCTTCTTTCCCATGTCGAAAGGAGTGGCCCAAAAATAATAAACAACAACATAAAGCAAGTGACCGTAACGAGCCCTTCCAAAAAAAGCACCATTTCAACTCCTTTTTTTCTACGACAGAACAATTAACATTCCAAAAGTCCGATAAGGACCGCAGCGCGGCATTATACTGCTGTAATGTGGTATGCACGTTACAGCGGCTTCTGCTCGGCTCCTTGTGCCTCTGTAACGTGGCATACACGTTACAACAGCTTCTGTCCGGTTCCGCGTGACTCTGTAACGTGGTATCCACGTTACAGCAGTTTCTGCTCGGTTCCGCGCGCCTCTGTAACGTGGTATCCACGTTACAGCAGTTTCTGCTCGGTTCCGCGTGACTCTGTAACGTGGCATACACGTTACAGCAGTTTCTGCTCGGTTCCGCGTGACTCTGTAACGTGGTATCCACGTTACAGCGGCTTCTGCTCGGCTCCTCGTGCCTCTGTAACGTGGCATACACGTTACAACAGCTTCTGTCCGGTTCCGCGCGCCTCTGTAACGTGGTATCCACGTTACAGCAGTTTCTGCTCGGTTCCGCGTGACTCTGTAACGTGGCATACACGTTACAACAGCTTCTGTCCGGTTCCGCGTGACTCTGTAACGTGGTATCCACGTTACAGCAGTTTCTGCTCGGTTCCGCGTGACTCTGTAACGTGGTATCCACGTTACAGCGGCTTCTGCTCGGCTCCTCGTGCCTCTGTAACGTGGCATACACGTTACAACAGCTTCTGTCCGGTTCCGCGTGACTCTGTAACGTGGTATCCACGTTACAGCAGTTTCTGCTCGGTTCCGCGTGACTCTGTAACGTGGTATCCACGTTACAGCGGCTTCTGCTCGGCTCCGCGTGCCTCTGTAACGTGGCATACACGTTACAACAGCTTCTGTCCGGTTCCGCGTGACTCTGTAACGTGGTATCCACGTTACAGCAGTTTCTGCTCGGTTCCGCGCGCCTCTGTAACGTGGTATCCACGTTACAACAGCTTCTGTCCGGTTCCGCGTGACTCTGTAATGTGGTATGCACGTTACAGCGGTTTCTGCTCGGCTCCTCGTGCCTCTGTAACGTGGCATACACGTTACAACAGCTTCTGTCCGGTTCCGCGTGACTCTGTAACGTGGTATGCGCGTTACAGCGGCTTCTGCTCGGTTCCGCGCGCCTCTGTAACGTGGTATCCACGTTACGGCCGATTCAATACAGCTTCTGTTTGGCCAGTCGCAGAAAAAAGCCAGAGTACTCACGATGGAGTAGTCTGGCTTTTATCACCGGGTTATAGCTCGCATGATACAGGCAACCCCGCCTAAAGCAGCTTCTGCTGCCGGATACGACGCAGATGCGCGGCCAACTCAGCCCGCCTCTTGCATCTGCCGCCGCCACAGCCGGGCGTACAAGCCGTCCGCCGCGAGCAGTTCGTCATGGCGGCCCTGCTCGACGATCCGCCCCTGATCCAGCACGACGATCCGGTCGGCGTGCCGCACCGTCTTCAGCCGGTGGGCGACGACGATCACCGTCCGGCCGCGCACCAGCCGGTCGATCGCCTGCTGGATCTCCGCTTCGTTCTCGGGATCGAGCGAAGCGGTCGCTTCGTCGAGCAGGATGATCGGCGCATCCTTCAGCAGCGCCCGGGCGATGGAGATCCGCTGCTTCTCGCCGCCCGACAGCGTGCTGCCGCCTTCGCCGACCAGCGTGTCGTAGCCGTCCGGCAGCTTCATGATGAAGTCGTGGCAGCCGGCGAGCCGCGCCGCTTCCTCGATCTCTTCGCGGGTTGCGTCGCGCCGTCCGAACCGGATATTGCCGGCGATCGTATCCTCGAACAGGTACACGTCCTGGAACACCATCGACACCTTCTGCATCAACGCTTCCGGGTCCATGCCGCGGACATCTTCCCCGCCCATCGTCACCGTCCCCCGATCCGGATCGTAGAACCGGGCGATGAGCCGCAGGACGGTGCTCTTGCCGCTGCCTGACGGACCGACCAGCGCGGTGAAGGACCCTTCCGGAATGCGCAGGCTCACGTCCCGCAGGATCGGTTGATCCAGATAGCCGAACGTCACCCCTTTAAGCTCGATCGCGTGGCGCTCGGGCGGCTTACGCTGCCCCTGCATGGGCGGCTCCCGCAGCAGCTTCACCATCCGTTCGCCCGCCTGCCCGATATAGCGGAACTCCGCGTAACCGGCCAGCGCCGTTGTCAGCGGATCGAAGATGCGGGTGCCGATGATCAGGAACGCCGCGAACGTGATGACGTCCAGGTTGCCGCCAACGAGCAGATGGACGCCGACCATGACCATCAAGGTCAGACCGGCGCGGACGCAGCCGATCGCGCTCAGCAGAATCGGTCCGAGCGTCCCTTCGAAACGGATGCTCTGCCGCATCAATTCCCGGAAAGACCGCTCCAGCCGGACGAAGCGCTCGCCCGTCATGTTGTACGCCTTGATCACCTTGATCCCGTTCAAATATTCCTGCAGCCGCCCGCCCGCGTCGATCTTGGCCTGCAAATGCCGCAAGCCGAGCCGGCGCTGAACGCCGGACGTGAGGACGAGCAGCAGAACGGCCGCCGGCAGCGCCGCGAACAGGGAGAGCGCGAGACGCCAGTCGAAGAACCCCAGGCCGATGAGTGCGATCACCGGCATGGCGGCGCCGGCAATCATCTGCGGCACGACATGGGAGATGCCGTGCTCGACCATCGAGAAATCGCTCGTCATCATGTTGGCGAGCTCACCCGGATCGCGCCGGTTCAGAACCCCCAGCGGCAGCTTCCGCAAGTGCTCGGCCAGCCGGGAGCGCCCCTCCACCGCCGCGCCGTAGGCATCGCGGTATTGCGCGCGGTAGGCGGGAATTTCGCAGACGAACAGCAGCACCATCGACAAAACCAGCCCGCCGCACACCCACCAGAGCCGCTCCGCATCGAGCGGAACGCCGGGATGGACATACGGAGTGAAAATCAATCTCGCCGCTTCCGTCAGCAGCGCGAACGGGAGGATGCCCGCCAGGTACGCCAGCGCCGTGAGACAGACCGGCTTGATGAGCGAGCGCGGATTATCCACCGTAATGTTGCGAAGCATGCGGCGCATCGGCGTCCACCTCCCCCTTGCCCAAATGCCATTGTGCGGCCTGCCGATAGGATTGCCACATGCGCGTGTACAAGCCCCCGGACGCGAGCAGCGCTTCATGTTTGCCCCGCTCGACGATTCTGCCGTCCTCCATCACGAGAATCTGGTCCGCGTCCCGGATGGTCGACAGGCGGTGCGCGATGACGAGTACCGTCTTGTCCTTCATCAGCGCCTTGAGCGCGAGCTGCATCTCGTGCTCGTTCTCCGGGTCGGCGAAGGCGGTCGCTTCGTCCAGAACGAGGATCGGGGCGTTCTTCAGAATCGCCCTGGCCACGTTGATCCGCTGCGCCTCGCCGCCGGACAGATGGACGCCGCCTTCCCCGATCCGTGTGCCGTATCCTTGCGGCAGCTTCTCGATGAACGCGTGGCACTGCGCGGCCTGCGCCGCGGCGTACGCCTCTTCGGGCGCCGCGTCCGGCCGGCCGACCGCGATATTGTTGTACACGGTGTCGGAGAACAGGAACGAGTCCTGGAACACGAAGGCGACGGTGTCCATCAGATCGGCGGTCGTCATGTCGCGGATGTCCACGCCGCCGATGCGGACCGCCCCCATGTTCACGTTCCAGAAGCGGGGCACCAGATGGGCGACGGTCGACTTGCCCGCCCCCGACGGCCCGACGAGGGCCGTCACTTCCCCTTGCCGGGCGGTGAACGAAATATCCGCCAGCGCGTCCGTATCGGTCGGTTCCGTTCCGTACGAGAAGAAAACATGATCGAACGTCACGTCGAAGGACGCCGGCCGCCGCGGAATCTCGGGTTCCGGCAGCGGCGGCTCCGCCAGGATGCGGTCGAACCGCTCCACGCCTTCGTTGATCAGCCGGGTATTCTCCATCAGGTACATGAGCTTGAACATCGGGGCGGCGATGCCCGGCGCCATGACCAGGAAGAACAGCACCGCGGAAGCGGCGGTAATGCTCCCCGGATCGCGGTTCAGCAGGAACACGCCGACCGGCAGGATGAACGCGGCAAGCGAATTCAGGATGACCTTGAAGGTCAGGTTCCCGTTCCGGAACAGCTGCGTCAGCATGACGCCGTGGTCGCGGTAGCGGACCATGTCCTGATAAAATTGCCGGAACGAATGCACCGTCTGCCCGAACACCTTGACGGCCGGCATGCCCCGCACATACTGCACGGCGGAAGCGTTCATCCGCTCCAGCGCATCCAGAGCCGACTTGAGGGTATTCCGCGTCTTCGGACTGGCAAAAGACAGAAACTGCGCCGCGACGCCGATCACCATCGGCAGGATGCACGCGATCGCCAGCCAGACGTTGAACGAGAACATGACGGCGATCATCACCATCAAAGTCACCGCCGCGTGAACGAGATCGGGCAGTTGGTGCGCGATGAACAGTTCAACCCTGTCCACGTTGTCTTCCAGCGTCTTCTTGACGGCCCCCGTCGAGCGGCTGCTCAACCATCCGAGCGGCAGCTTGCCGATATGGCCGGCGAGCCTGATCCGGAGGCCGTACAGAATGCGGAACGCGGCGATGTGCGCAATCAGGCCTCCCGCGTACGTCGCGGCCAGGCCGGCCGCGAAGCCGGCGATGGCGATGACGCCCCAGCGGATCATCTTCGCTCCGTCGGCCAGCGCCGGGGACGCCGCGTGTTCCAGCAGCTCCCGCAGGATGAAATAGACGGACACGTACGGCATCAGCATGCAGACGGCGCTGACCGCGGAGAACAGGCCGGAGGCGATCAGCAGTCCGCGCTTCTCGCCGGCGATTTCGAGCAGCCGCGCGAACCCTTTCTTCCCGGTCATTTCACCTCTCCCCCGACCGAAGCAGGAGTCGGAACGTCCGCCCTTCTCCTGGCGAAACCGGCGAGCAGCGTAAGTCCGATCAGCAGCGCGCAGATCGAATACGGCGCGTTCATATGGGCCGTGTACATCGCCGTCCCGGCGGCCGGCCCACGAAGGCTCCGCTTCCCTGGATGGCCGTAACGAAGGAAGCAACGCCGCGCTGCTCATGATCCCGCACCGCGACGGAAGCGCTCGAGCTGAATCCCAGCAGGGCGAACCCGAAGCCGATGCCCGCCGCGATGAACAGTGCATACGTGAGCTTAAGGAGCGACAGCAGGCCGACGAGCGCAAGGGTGAGGATGGCCAGGCCGATGCGCAGCATCCGTTCGGGGCGCCGCTTCATATATTTGCTTGCAAAAATTTGGGTCACCACCACCATGCCCCCCGCCGCCGCCAGCCCGTAGCCGATCAGCCGCGTCGTCGCTTCCGCGTTCAGGCCGAGCGAATCCTGGATGAAGAAGCCGATCGTCACCTGCAGGATGTTCAGCGTCACCGTAATGAGCAGCCCGGCCCACAGGTAATAGCGGATGCGCGGATCGAGCGGCGACAGCCGGGAAGCCGAACGCTCCCGCTGAAGCTCCGAATCGTTCGGAACCGCGAGCCACAGCCAGATTTTCATGACGAGGAGCAGGGCGGCGGCGGCATACATGGGCGCGGTCAGCCCGACGGAAGCCATGGCGCCGCTCATCGCCGGCCCCAGGACGAAGCCGAGCCCGTTCGCCGTACCGAACAGCGCCATGCCGCGCGTCCGCGTCTCCGGCGTCGTCCAGCTCATGATGTAAGCCTGCGCGATGGCCGGAATGCCCCCGAAGAAGAAGCCCGAGACGATCCGGAGCGCGAGAAAGATCCAGAAGAGGCCCGGCGCGGACTGCGCCTGGCTCGCCGCGTAATCGGCCAGCCAGGCGAAAGCCGCCACGGTCGCGACATAGGCGAGCATGACGAGCATAAGCAGCCGTTTGCTGCTCAGGAAAGCCGCCCTGCCCCAGAAATAGCCGCCGAGCAGCCAGAACAGCCCCGTCGCGGACACCAGACATCCCGACTGGAATTCGCTTAAGCCCAGATCGCGGGAGAGCGGACCGATGATCGGGTTGAACACCGCAATCGAGAGGACGCCGCTCAGGACGATCAGAAACATGACGATAGAATGGGGTTTCAACACCCTTCACCTCCAACGCGAATCAATTCGCTCATTCCGGCTGGTTGACGGTCGCGCCGCCGATTTCGTACGGAGAGTAATAGCCTTCATAGGCGACATGTGCGGACATGCCGACGGCGGCGTGGTCGAGATTGTGGCAATGGTCCATCCAGATGCCGGGATTGTCGGCCTCGAACGCCACTTCGTACCGTTCGCCGGGCGCCACGTTCAGCGTGTCGGCGATCCACGGACTGCCGGTGACGGCCTTGCCGTTCCGGCTCAACACCTGGATGTGGTGGCCGTGCAGGTGCATCGGATGATCCTCGAAGCCGCGGTTGGCAAGCGTCATTTTCACCAGCTCTCCCTCGCGGACCATGAACATCGGCGCATCCGGGAAAACGCGGCCGTTGATCGTCTGCACGAAATTGAACTTCCCGTTGTAGAAGCCGAGCCGGTTGTCGAAGACGAGCGTGTAATGCCGGTCATAGCGGGTATCGGGACCGAACTTCGCCGCGGCGGGCGTCCCGTAGGAAGCGGGATCGAACACCGAATCCGCGGCGGCGTCCGGCGGCAATCCCTCATCCGCCGGGCTGAGCACGAGCGCGCCGCTGTCCTGTGCGAACGGTCCGCCGCGGCGCGCGACGCCGACGGCCGTCTCCGGCATCACGAACGTCACGTCGTACCGCCCGCCGGCCGCCAGCTCCAGACGGGCACCGGTCAGGTCGCCCGGCTCGTGAAGATCGGCGCCGTCGATCGCCGTCACCCGGAACGGAACGCCCGAGATGTAAACGGATGCCGGCAGATTCCCGGCGTTCACGAACCGGAGCCGGACGGGCGTGCCGGGTTCCGCCTTCACGCGCCGCAGCCGGTCCGGACCGCCCAGGGTCACCGTCGTCCCGTTCTCGGTCTGCCAGTCGTGCAGCATGACCGTAAGATCGACCGCCGGCTGCGCCGGCGCTTCGTCCGGCTCCACGATGATGACGCCGTACAGCCCCATCTGCACCTGCCGCGACGATTGATGGTGGGAATGATACCAATACGTTCCGGCCTCATCGGCCACGAACCGGTAGATGTGCAGCTGTTCCGGCATGACGGCGTCCTGCGTCAGGCCCGCGACGCCGTCTTCGGCGTTCGGCACGTCGATGCCGTGCCAATGGATCGTCACGCCGGCGTCGACGTCCCGGTTGTACAGGGCGACTTCGACCAGTTCCCCTTCCTTCACGCGCAGTTCCGGACCGGGCAGCTCGCCGTTGAACGTCCAGGCTTCCCGCTGCTCGCCGGAAGGCAGCGTCACCATCGTCTTCTGCGCCTCCAGGTAGAAATAGCGGTCGGGCAATGCGGACCGGGGACCGGTCAGCTCGGCGACGCTCACCGGCTGCGCCGCGGTAGCGGCGTGACGGGCATGCCCCCCGGCGTGCCCATCGCCGGCCATGCTCATCCGGTCCGGCACGCGGCTCGCCTGCGCCCCGAGCACGTACCAGATGACGAGGACGGACGCGGCGGCCAGCACCGCTCCCCCTTTCCGGTACAGCCGCGCAGCCCGTGTCCCCTGTTCCGGCACGCCGGAGTTCGCGAGCCGGCGGTGCCGGTTTCGAAGCTCGATCCAGAGCAGGCAGGCCCAGGCGGCGAACACCGCCCAGACCGCGAGGATCTTGCCGACCGGAAGCGGCCATTCCGCGATGAAGAACTGCTGGATCACCGACAGGAGCGCACCGATGTACGCCAGGCAGACCGGGAACGCCCAGAGCGGCTCGGCCGCGCTGAGGCGCGCTTGCGGCGAAGGCGGCTCCTTCGGCGCTCCGGCCGCCGCCCGAATGTCCGCCCGAATCGCCTTCGCGGCCGGAATCGAGCACCACAGCACGGCCGCGGCCGGGATCAGCAGCATCGGGAGCTGCGCCACCGCTTTGTCTTCCACGACAATCCAGCCCGCCGTCGCCGCGAGCTGAACGGTTGCCGCCAGCTTGGCGAGCAGGACCAGGCCGCCGATGCAGATCAAGACGAGCGACGTCCGCAGGCGGGAAGCCATTTTTCCCGTCGTCGGCGCAAGGCAGACCCGGCCCGCGCACATGGCGGCGAAGCCCGATGCGACGGCAAGCAGAATCGTCGATGCGAATTGAACCATTACCCAGATCATGGACGACCTCCCTCTCTCTCCAGTCCCAATGCGGCATGCTCCCTGCGATACTACGCCCGCTTCATGAACGCAATTTGAACGAGATGGTAAATTTTGTAACCCTCAAGCCGACAAAAAAACCGCCTCCCGCATTTGCGGAAGACGGTTCCTCCTAAGTATTCCATTGGCCCGCACATTGGCCCGCGCGGTTACACGGCCGGCAGCATCACGGTGACCACCGTGCCTTCGCCCGGCTTGCTGCCGATCTCGACCGTTCCCTGGTGCAATTCGACGACGCGCCGCACGATCGCAAGTCCGAGCCCGCTGCCGCCCGCATCGCGGTTGCGGGATTTGTCGGCCTTGTAGAAGCGCTCGAAGACGCGCCGCAGATCTTCTTCGCCGATGCCGATGCCCGTGTCCCGGAAGACGACGCCGATCCCGCCGTCGCCGGCTTTCAGCTCGATGAAGATTTCGCCGCCTTCGGGCGTAAATTTGATGCTGTTGCCGAGAATGTTCAGCCAGACCTGGTTCAGCAGATCTTCGTCCCCGCGAATCTCCGTCCTCGGAAGATCGAGATGAATGTTCAGCCGTTTCGCCGCCCATTGCGGTTCCGCGGTGACGACGACGCGGCGCAGCTGCCGGTCCAGCCGGACGGTCGACGGGTGGAACCGGAAATGGCTCGAATCGATCGCGGCCAGCCGGAGCATGTTCTCGCTGAGCCGGGACAGCCGCATGCTCTCCTGCCGGATAATGTCCAGGCAGCGAAGCTGCTCCTCCTCGCTTAGACCGCCGCTTTGCAGAATGGAGACGTAGCCGGAGATGGACGCGAGCGGGGTCTGGATTTCGTGGGACACGTTGGATACGAACTCCTGCCGCATTTTCTCGACCTGGCTGATCTCCTCCGTCATCTGCCGGAATTGCTTCGTCAGGATGCCGAGCTCATCCTTGCTCTTCGTCTGAAGCGACAGGTTGTAGTCGCCTTTGGCCACCTTGCGGGTGGCGGCCGTCAACGCTTTGAGCGGCTTGATCACGATTCTCGTGAAGAGGATGAATTTGAAGCTGCCGATCAGAAGCGCGGTCAGAATGAACACGGCCGTGACGCCGGCCATCAGCCGCACGGCATCGGAGCGTTCCGGGCGGATGACGAGCGCCAGCGTCCCCTCCGCCGTCCGAACGGGGAACCCCATGTACAGACTCGTCGGCAACGGCCAAAACGATGCCCGCTTCACCACTTCGGCGCCGTCCAAGACGAGCCGGATATCCTCGTCGGTCAGCAGCGGCTCTTCGGTCCGTCCGTAGGCGTGGCGCAGACCGCTCCGGTCGTAGACCCACAGGGATGCCCCCTGGTCCCCGGACAGCCGCTCCAGATAGGGGCCGCGCTCGTCCGCCGCAAGCCGGGGGTAGACATCCGCGATCATTCCGGCGCGCGCCGCGTACGCGTCCCGGATGGACCGGTCGACTACATCCCGGAACAGATACGCCGTGACCGGAACGGAAAGGGCGAACCCCACCGTCAGGGCGAGGATGAAGATCATCAAGATTTTCAGGTTCAGACTCTTAATCATGGCTTTCCATCTCCAACCGGTACCCGAGTCCGCGAATCGTCACGATGCGGAACAGATGGGTATAGGCGGCGAAGCGCTCCCGCAGCCTTTTGATATGAACGTCGACCGTCCGCTCGTCGCCTTCGTGGTCGAATCCCCAGACCGTCTCGATCAGTTGATCGCGCAGGAAGATCTGGCCGGGATAGCTGGCAAGCTGATACAGCAGCTCAAACTCCTTCGGGGGCAGATGCACATTCACGCCGTCCACCGACGCCGTCCCCTGCAGCCGGTCCAGCTTGAGGCTTCCCAGTACGATCCGCTTGTCGGCCGCGATCCGGTACCGGCGCAGCACCGCCTTGATGCGGGCCACCAGCTCCGGCGGGTCGAACGGCTTCACGAGATAGTCGTCGGTGCCCAGGTCGAACCCCTTCACCTTCTGGCTGGTCTCGTGCTTGGCCGTAATCATGATGATCGGCAATTCCGGACTGATCCGCCGCAGTTCGCGGCACAGATCCCATCCGTCCATGACCGGCATCATGACGTCCAGCACGACCAGATCCGCGGGCGAGCGGTCCATTTCCTCGAGCGCCTCCTGTCCGTTGACCGCTCCCCGGACGCGGTACCCTTCCCGGCTCAGGACGAACAGAATCACATGTGGGCGGGAAGGCTGCCCGAACCCGCGACCGAGGAAGCCGTGCGCAAGTTCGCCCTGGAGCGCGGCATCGCGCTCGGCCGGTTCGCCGAGCCGCATGAAGTGGCGAATCTGATCGTCTTCCTGGCCTCCGACAGCGCCGCGATCATCACCGGAACGGACAGCATCATCGACGGCGGTCTGGTCAAGACGATCCACTGAGGCGGACAATGATCGCGATGCGCACTCGATCCAAAAACACGGCAAACGCGGCGCTGCTGCTGCTCTGCGTCGCGCAGCTGATGGTGCTGCTGGACGCCTCCATCGTGCAGATCGCGCTTCCTTCCATCCAGCAGGAGTTCGGCGCCGCGTCGGGCCGGCTGCAATGGATCACGACGGCGTACACGCTCTGTTTCGGCGGATTTCTGCTTGTCGGGAGCCGGCTGGGGGATCGGTTCGGCCGGCGGCGGACGCTGGCCGCGGGGGCGTGGCTGTTCGCCCTGGCATCCGCGGCGGCCGGGTTCGCGCCCGCCTTCGGGGTGCTGATCGCGGCGAGGGCGCTGCAGGGACTCAGCGCGGCGCTCATTGCGCCGATGGTGTTCGTGTTTGTCGCGGCGCTCTTCCCGGAGGGGCCGCCCCGCAACCGGGCGATGGGAATTCTCAGCTCCGTGTCGGCGGTCGGGTTCGTCACCGGGCTCATTCTCGGCGGAACGCTGACCGAATGGTTCGGATGGCGGGCCGTGTTCTTCCTCACGGTGCTGACCGGCCTGCTCGTCGCGGCCGCGCTGCCGATCCTGCCGGCCGATCGGGCCGGCGACCGGCGGCCGCTCGACCTTGCGGGCGCGATGGCGGCGACGCTGGGCATCGGCTGTCTGGTGCTCGCGCTGTCCGAAGGCGGAACGATGCGGGATGCGTATTGGACCGTCCTGCTGCTGGCCTTGTCCGTCCTGCTGCTTGCGCTGTTCGTCCGGATCGAGCGCGCGGCGGCGCATCCGCTGCTGCCGCTGAACCTGCTGTACGGGCAGGCTTTCTCCGGAGCGGCGGTTGCGGCGTTCCTGTTCGGCAGCGTGATCGGCCCGTCGATTTTCATGCTGACGCTGTACATGCAGCAGGCGATGGCATTCGAGCCGCTCCGGGCCGCCGCCGCTTTCCTCCCCCAGGAGCTGACCGTCATTCTTGCGGCCAATCTGGCCGGAAGATGGATTTCCCGCTTCGGGACAAGGCCGGTCCTGCTGGCGGGAGCCATGGCTTTCGCGCTCGGGAGCTGGCGGCTGTCGCAGCTTGCGGCGCAGGATGCGTATCTTGCCCATATCCTGTGCTGATCGGCATCGGGGTCGGCTGTATCATGGTCGGCTCCTCCGTCGCCATGACGAACGGTCTTGCCCGCGATGACCAGGGAGCCGCCGCCGGCCTGTGGAATGTCGCGCCGCAGATCGGCGCCTCCGTCAGTCTGGCGATGCTGGTGTCCGCGGCCGATTGGTTTTCCCGCGGGCAGCTGCTCCACGCCCCGCAATCCCCGGAGGCGCTGGCCGGCTACCGTGCCGCGTTCGCCGCGCTGCTCATCTATACGGTGATCATCGGCACGGGAATCTGGCTGCTGCTGCGCCGCCCCGCCCCGGCCTGCCGGGATCGGGCGGCGGGTTCGCGGAGCATGGAGTAGCGAATGTCAGCCCGGCGGCTTCCTGTATTTCTTCGGCGCCCTGCTCAAATACGCGTCTTCGAGCACGCCGGCGATCTCGTCCCATTCCGCGCCGCGGTCCAGCCGCAGGCCGATCCAGCCGAGATGGCCGACATAAGGCGGAACGAAGTAAAGGTCCGGGTTCGACTCCGTCATCACGGACTGCATGCCCGGCGGGGCGGAACACCAGAGCGCGATCCGTCCGTCTCCATGGTGGTTGACCCGGTATTGCGCGAAACATTTTTTGCCGTCGATGAAGAAAGCCGGCGCCCCGTGGCTGATCCGCTCGCTCGTCCCCGGAAGGGACAGGCAGCGCGACCGGATCCGGTGGAACAATTCCTCCCTATCCATGCCAATCCCGCCTTTATCCGTGTATTGTCAGGCTTGCGCTCCCGCTCCGGCATGGCGCGCATGCGCCCGCAGGTAATCGTCGAGCCGGTCGGCCGGACGCCGCACCGGACCGCCGTGGCACACTTCCATATGCGCCGGCTTGAGCTCCCGCACAATCAGGCTGCTCTCCAGCGTCTGCGCCTTGTCGAACGTGAAGAGCGGGAAGCGGAGCCGCCCGCGCTTCGCGTTGAACAGGTCGCCGGCCAGCAGCACGTCGTCCTGCACGTGATGGTAGACGACATGGCCCGGCGCGTGGCCGGGCGTCCAGTACGGATTCAGCCCGCCGATCGGTTCGAGCCGGCCGCCCGCGCCTTCGGGAAGCGGCCGGGGCAGCCCGCCCGGCAAATATTGGGCCGCCTTCCTGCGGCCCGGGTAAGGCGTTTCCCCCGTCGCAAACGGGATCTCCAGCCGGTGCGCATAGACCGGCACGCCCGGCCATTCCTGCAGCAGCCGCTTGACCGCGCCCACGTGATCGGAGTGGCCGTGCGTCAGCACGATCCGCTTCAGCGGCCCGATTCCGAGGGAGCGGATCGCGTTGTTGATCCCCTTCGCCATCTTCGGAATGCCGGCGTCGACCAATGTGACGCCGTCCTCCTCCTTCACGAGCCATACCGTGATCGGGAAGACAAGCCAAGTATGGACGCTCCAGATATGTTCCGATACCCTGGTCACATTCATCCCCCATTGCCTCCTTCTTCGATAATGGCATTGAAACCGATCAGCAGCGCCCGGAACGCGTCGCGGAACGTCGGGCCCAGCCTCGCCATCAGCTCATCCAGCGACTCGGGCGAATGCCGGTACGTCCCGACAATGCCGTATGCCATGTAGAACATGATGCGCGTGCATGCCAGCAGCCGTTCCTCGCCGGTTCCGGGCGGCAGGCAGCCCCGCATCGCCTGCATCAGCATGCCGAACAGTTCGTTCCGCAGACGGTTCATCTCCAGCTTCGGGTCCTTCTCGTCCACCCGCTCCGCTCCGACATTGAAGATCACGTCGTACAGGTTCCGGTGCGACAGGCAGAACCGGATCCAGGTCATGCACATGCCGTTCAATTGCGCTTCCGGGGCCGCGCCGTTCGCGAGAATGCCGGCGAGCTCCTCCCGCAGTTCCTGCAATGGAGGCACGGAAATATGCTGCAGCAGCGTTTCCTTGTCGGTGAAATAGAGGTAGATCGCGGTGTGGGAGCAGCCCGCCCGCGCCGCGATCTCCCGCATCGTGACCGCTTCGAACCCCCGCTCGGCGAACAATTCCGCCGCCGCCGCGATGATGTTCCGTTTCGTCCGTTCCGCCCGCGACTGATGTTGTTTCCGCATGGCCGCCACCTTATAACCATTGGTTAGTTTTTGTTGATTCAAATATAACCATTGGTTAGTTTTTTTGTCAACAACAACTTGGAAGCAATAAAAAAAACGGCCCCAGACATCGGCTGAGGTCGCATTCTTGCAGATCGTCATCCTTTCACCGCGCCGGCCGCGATGCCTTTGACGATATGTTTCTGCATGAGCAGGAAGAAGATGAAGATCGGGATCAGCGTGATCACCGTAAGCGTCATGAACATCGGCCATTGGACGTTGAATTCGCCCTTCGCCTTGTAGATCTGCAGGACGAGCGTCGACTTGGAGGACGAGTTCAGGAACAGCATGGGCGCCAGAAAGTCATTCCAGATCCACATCGTCTCGAAGATGACGCTCGTAATCGTAATCGGCTTGAGCAGCGGCAGGATGATTCGCCAGAAGATGCCCCATATGCTGCAGCCGTCGATCACGGCGGCCTCGGACAAATCCCGCGGAATCGTCTTCATGTAGCCCGTCATCAGGAAGAAGACAAACACCGATCCGCTCGTATACAGCATGACGAGGCCGTAGAGCTTGTCGATCAAGCGCAGGTCGGTCATCAACTGAAAGAGCGGGATGAGCGTCGCCTGGAACGGAATCATGAATCCCGCAAGCAGATACAGCATCGCGAGCCGCGTAATCCGGTTCGAGTTGAACACGACGGGGTACGCGCCCATGGCGCCGATCAGCACGATCAGCACGACGGAGAACAAGGTGACGGTCAGCGTGTTGCCGAAGCTTCGCAGCACCGCCGTTCCCTCGAACACTTCGATATAATTTGTAAAAATCCACTTCGACGGCAGGGCGATCGGGTTCTTGGCCGTCTCCTGCATCGTCTTGAACGTGTTGATGATGATCAGGTAGAACGGGAAGAACGCGACGATTCCCGCAGGGAGCATCAGGAGATCGAGCAGCCAGTTTTTTTTGTTGGATTCCGTCATTGCAAATGCTGCTCCCTTCGCTGCATGATCGTGACCTGGAAGACGGCGATCGAAAGCACGATCAGGAAGAATACGATGGACATCGCCGACGCAAGGCCGTACTGGGTTTCCGTGATCCCCCGAAGCACGATGACCTGGGTGATCGTGTACGTCTCGTAGCCCGGCCCGCCCTTGGTCAAGGCGAACGGAATTTCGAATACTTTGAGCCCGCCCGTGAGCAGCAGCATGACGCTGATCGTCATGGCGGGCGCAAGCAGCGGCAGCGTAATGTGGCGCACCTGCTGCAGCCGGCTCGCCCCGTCGATCGCGGCCGCCTCGTAATATTCTTTCGGGATCGATTGCAGGAACGCCAGATACAGAATGGCATGCCACCCGGTGATCGCCCACGTCGCCACGACGACCGTGGACAGCTTGGCGAGCAGCGGGTCCGCCAGCCAGGGCTGCGGCCCGATGCCGAACACTTCCCGCAGAATCGTGTTCATCACGCCCGATCCGATCGGCGCCAGAATGAATCCCCAGATGTAGGCCAGCAGCAGTCCGCTCGGGATCGAGGGGAAGAAGAAGACGGCGCGATGCAGATTCCGGGTCAGAAATTTCCGGTCCAGAATCATGGCGAGCGGAATCGCCAGCACCGTCACGAGCAGCGCCTTGGCGAATGTGAAGAACAGTGTGAACGAGATCGCGGACAGCAGGGCGTCATCGGCGAAGATCCGCATATAATTTTTCAACCCGACGAAATCATAGACTTTCGAATAGCCGTCGAAATTCGTAAAGCTCAGGAAGAACGCCTTGAGCAGCGGGTAAATCGTAAACAGGGAGTAAACGACCAAGATCGGTACCAGGAACACCAGGTACTGCGCTTGGCGGACGATTCGGGTCATAAACAGCCTCCTCAATGGTCTGCGCTACATGACCGTTGCGCTTCGCAAGCAACGATCGTGATGAAAAAGAGGGTAGTAGGTGATCCTATACCCTCTCTACAGGACTCGCGATTTATTTATTTTCCATTTCCTGAAGCTTCTTATCGAGCAGCTCGACCGCCTCTTCCGGCGTAATCTTGTTCATCGCCATATCCTGAATGGCAATCAGGAACTGGTTGCGGAGCGCTTCCTGATGCCGCGCCCACGACACCATCGGCAAGTAGATCCGGCCTGCCATCAATCCGTCGTTGTAGGCCGGCAGATACGCCGGATGCACGTTGGTGGTGTAGCCGTGCGCCGTAATGATGCTGCCCGTTCCTTCTTCGAATTGCCGGAGTCCCTCTTCCGTGCTGAGATATTCGAGGAACAGCAGCGCTTCTTCCTTGTGCTTCGTCTTGCTGTTGATGGCGAAGCCTACGCCGGGCGCCCCGTTGTAATACTTGTTGCCCGGCTCCTTGCCCGGAATCGGCATAATTTCAAACTCGATGTCCGGGTTGGTCGCCTCGATGGTGCTGATGTTCCACGGACCGCCGGGAACCATCGCGACGTTGCCGAGGGCGAATTCGTTCATCACCTGCTCGCTCGTCAAGCCGATCATGTCGGGGGTCAAAATTTCATTGTCGATCAAATCTTCCTTCCACATCTTCAGCACTTCCGTCCAGCCTTCCGCGAACGTCGTCTCCCCGTTGAACAGCTTCTCGTCGAAATCGGGATCCTTCGTCAACACGTTCGCGCCGAACATGGCGGAATGAATGATCGTAATGTCATGCATCCGGTCGTACAGCGGACGGATGCCGGCTTCTTTCAGCTTCAGGCAGATCTCGACGAATTCGTCCCATGTCTCCGGCAATTTCTCGATGCCGGCCTGTTCGAACAGCTGCTTGTTGTAGAACAGTCCGCCGGCCCATCCCGTCTGCGTGAAGCCGTACGTCCTGCCGTTCTTGCTCAGCATCGGTTTGTTGCTGTCCAGCATGACGGACATGAACGGCTGGTCGGTCAGATCCATCGCGAAACCGCCGTCGATGATCTCGTTGCGGTTCTCCGCGGCGATGATGAAAATATCCGGCGCCGTATCCGACAGCAGCATCGTCTGCAGCTTCGCAATATAATCGGTGACCGGCGGCGCGAACGAGAAGTCGAACGAAATATGGGGATATTTCGCCTTGAACCCGTCAAGGACCGGCTTCATCTCCTGTTCGTTGTTCCACGACAGAATGCTGAGCGTAACCGGTTTCGGCGCATCGGCGTCTTTGGACTCGCCGCCGCTCGTCCCGCCGTTCGTTCCTTTATTGCCGCTTTGACCGCATGCCGTCAGCACGAGTGCAGCACACAGAATGACCATCAATGGCCATGTCAATCTTTTGATCATGCTTGCGCATCCCCCTGTCCGTTGTTTTGTAAGCACTTTCAATTTCTACATGTTGAAGTATAATGGAGCCTGCTCCGAATCGGAATTCAAAATCTTGCGGGTCGAGTTGTCAATTGTTGCGCTTTCGGACGTTCAGCGGGCTTCGGCATGTCTGCGGCGGTACTCCTTGGGCGTTATGCCGTAAAACTTTTTGAACGCGCGGCTGAAATGGCTTTCGTCCAAAAATCCGGTCCGCTCCGCGATGAGGCTGTTCTTCCATTCCGTACCGGCGAGCAGTTCGGCGGCTTTCTCCATCCGCACTTTCATGACATATGACCAATAATTGACGCCGAACTCCTTCTTGAACACCCGGCACAACTGGTATTTGTCGATCCGGAATCGATCCGCGACGGACTGCAAGGTCAGGTCTTCGTGAAAGCTGCCGTCGATATGCTTTTTGATCCGCCTGATCGTATCCTGGAGCCTGGAGCCCGTCTCGGCGGGCGCCGCCGCGGCCCGGGCGCTCTCCGCGATCAGCTGCGGCAGAACCGCGGCATCCTGGGCGACCGAGCTGATCCCGATCGGCGGCGGCGAGCCGCATGGCGCATCCGGAAGCTGAAGAAGAGACTCGATGAACTCCCGCAGCATGCCGCCTGACAATGGATCCTTTCCGCCGACCAGGACCACGCTTCCATGTTTGCTTTTGCCGGCAATCGCGCATTTGAATGAACCGGCGGCCTGTTCCTTAAGCCAGCGGGCATAATGGCCGTCCGTCGCACCGTCTGCGCAAGTGATCACGGCGAATCGGTCGATCCCGAGGTAATCGAACCCCTTGCGAATCGTCTGCAGCGCTTCGGCCTCCATCTCCCCGGTATACAGCATCCGGTCGAGCTCGGCGCCGATCGTCTGCCGGAAGGCCGCTTCGGACTCCCGGATCAACTCCTCGAGCGCGTTTCGAAGCTGCACGGCGTCGACCGGTTTCAGCAAGTAACGGGAGACCTGAAGATGAATCGCGTCCCTCGCATATTCGAATTCGTCATAAGCGCTCAGGATGATCGTTTTCGGCGAATGGCCGGACTGCCTGACCCGCTTGAGCGATTCGATCCCGTTCAAGATCGGCATATGGATGTCCAGGATCAGGATATCCGGATGGAATGCCGCGACCTTGGCGGCCGCTTCCTCACCGTCGTAGGCATGCTGCACCTCCGTAAATCCCATCGCGCCCCAGTCCATGACCTTGTCCAGATATCGGTGGAGCGAAATTTGATCGTCCGCAATCAGCAGTTTCATGTCGCAACCTCCCTGACATTCAAACTTTCGGCAGCACGACGTAAACGGCCGTAAACGCTCCGGGTTTGCTTCGGATCCGCAATCCGTAATCCGGTCCGAATTTCAATCGGATCCGCTGGTTGACGTTGTAAAGACCGATGTGTTCCGGCCTGTGGTCCGGGTCATCGAGCTGCGCCCTCAACATTCGGAGTTGCTGCCGGGTCATGCCTTTGCCGTTGTCCCGGATGGCGACCAGAATCCCTTTCTTGACCGATACGGCGCCGATCCGCACGCGGGCTGACACCGGATTTTCCCCGAAACCGTGAAGCACGACGTTTTCGATGATCGGCTGGAGAATCAACTTGATCGTTCGGTGTTTCAAAATCTCCTGGTCCGGGATGCGGTACTCGATATCGATCCGGTTGTCATACTTTTTGTTCAGGATGTACAGGTAATCTTTGACGTTCTGAATTTCCCGCCCCAGTTCGACCATTTCTTCCGATTGCTTCATGGAATACCGCAGCAAGCTGCTCAGCGAGAGCACCAGATGATTCGATTCCTCCGCGCTGCCGCATACGATCTCGGTCTGCAAGAGCTGCAGCGTATTGAACAGAAAGTGCGGATTGATCTGCGATTGCAGCGTTTTCAATTCGGCATCTTTGCGCGCAAGTTCCGATTGGTAGTTTTGTCTGACCAGCGTCTGGATCCGGAGGACCAATTCCTTGAACTTGCCGCCGATCACATTCAGCTCGCGGTATTTGTAATGGTTCGAAATGACATAGACGCTCTCTTCGCCGATTTTGTCCAGTGCGGAGAGCAGCCGCCCGAACGGCCGGGAGATGCGCACGGTGATCACGATGGAAATCAGCAGGTTGAGCAGCAGACAGAGATAAATAAACCCGAACAGATTGGATTTCAGCGAATCCGCCTGCCCGCGGATCACGGACATCGGGATCGTCGACACCATCTTCCACCCCTTGACGGTTGTCGGGTGGAAAGTCACCAATGTCTCCCGGCCGTCAATATCCGTAATGAAGCTGCCGGATTCTTCGGCATGGATCCGCTCGATGCCCTTGAACGCCAAGCGGGTGCCGATGGCTTCGGCATCTTTGTGCACGATGATGGTCTGCCGGCTGTCGATCATGAACACGGACTGATTGTTCTGATTGGCGGTCAACTCGAACATGCCGCTGACCTTGTTCAAATCAAGATTGGCGATGACCGCGCCGATCGGCTTGCGGGTGTGATCGTTGACGGGCAGGGCGATCGAGAGCGTAGGCTGATCGTATTTCGAAATGTATTTCTCCATGTAATAGTCCTGATTGTGGAGCCCGAGCGGGATGAAGCCCCTGTTCGGAGTCCCCGACACCGCCTGCCGGAACCAGTCCTGTTCGGTGAACGGATAATTCCAGCGCAAGGTAATCCGGCCGTCCAGGTTGTTCACATAGCCGTTTTCGCCCAGGATCAGGATGTCGCTGATGAACGATTGCAGCGATGTCACACCGAAGGCGACATCCGCAAGATTCCGCTCATGCTGAATGCGGCCTTCGACATCCAATTGTCTGCCCGGATTCATCAACGCCCTGACGGAATAATGGCCCGCGAGAATCACCAGCGGACGCGTCGCCTCTTCAAGATTGAAGCTCAGCCCTCTTGCCGCTTGTTCCATGATCTTGTAGCTGGATTGCGTCAATTCCTCGGTAAGGCTCGCCGTGGAATCGCGGATGGACAGCAGCCCGAGAAGGAGCAGCAGCAAGATGTTCACGGTCAAAAAGGAGAACATCATCGTCCGGATGATCGATTTGCCCTTCAGGTAACGCCTCAGCACATCCATGATCCTTGACATCGTCCATGCTCCCCCCGGTCAACAAGCCGCGGACGATCCATTCAGCTCGTTTTATATTGTAAAACCAAGTTTATAAATATTGATAAAAAATTGGACCCCGCCGCATTTAATCATCATTTTCGTCAGTGTACCGCATGATCGTCAAGACTTTTTATTTTGCCCGGCGGCATGATTGCATGAAAAAGCGGCATGCTCTCCATGAAGCAAGCATGCCGCTCGTTGCATCACGCGATGATTTACGAACGAATTTGATCATGAACCGGCAGCTCCACCTTTTCACACGATGCCGTTTTCGATTCGTTTTGCAGAATGAAATAGTAATGGCCGTCTTCGGGAATGTTGCCCGTCTGTTCCGCCGTGCTCAGATGGCTTGCTTCCGGAACGGCCGTTGGTTCCCGCCATTTCCGGCTCACCCGTTCAATCAGCGCATCGAACGGAGACTCCGCCGTATTCGGGACGATGCCCGGCGCCAACGGGATGAAAAGTTTCAACAACAGGTACAGGATGGACGCTGCGACCGACATCAGGAGCAAAGCATAACAGAAATCATTCATGCCGGCCTCTCTGCTCTTGCAATCGTTTCATCAATGCTTCAATATCTTCCTTCGTCAGATCTCCGCTGTCGCACAGCGTGTTGATCAAGCCGAACACGGAACCCCGATGAACATCCCGGATAAACCGTTTGGTTTCGAGATTCAGGTATTCCTGTTCGGTCAAACAAGCCTCATAGTGATTCGCCCTTCCTGCCCTTGTCGCTTTGACCATGCCCTTTTCCATCAAACGCGCCAAAAACGTAATGACGGTGTTTTGCTTCCATGCCTTGTCTTCCGGCAGTCTGGTCAAGATTTCAGCCGTCGTTACCGGGCGGGCACAGGACCAAATGATGTCCATAATTTGTTTCTCGGCTTCGGACATTTTCTGCAGTTTTTCCATTGTCGCCCTCCTTTTCCATTGTAGGTAAAATTAAATCTACATGATGTAGTTTTATTGGTCAACACCATCAAAACGTCAAGAAGATCGCCACGATCCTGGCCAAGAAGACAGGATAAAGCGATCTTCTTTCATTCCATGTTCCAATAAAGCCCTTAAAATCACTCAAGTCGCAAACCATTCCTTGAAGGCTTGGAAAGCAATAAAGCTTAATATCCACGTGCGCGAACCTTGACATTCATTTCGGATCCGTCAGTTGTATATACACCGTCATCCTCGGCGCGAGCCTTCAAGCCGGCCGTGGAACTGTACCGGCAGGCGGCGAAGCAGGCCGGCCATGATCCGGCCGCCCTGTCCGTCGCGACGACGTCGATGTTGTACGCGGCGAAGAATTCCGGCCGTCCGCAAGTATACGGCAACGGCTCCGGCTTCCGGGAACGCGCCGGACGGCGCCGCCCTCCGTCAACGGAACGCCAGCCGGGCGAAATTGTACGCGCCGTGGTTCCACACGCCGAAATCGTGCACGCCGCCGGGAATGACGACCTGGCGGAGGCCGCCGAGCTTGTCCCCCGCGGCTTCCGCGAGGCCTTCGATCGCATCGTTATACACCGGGAAGGAAATCTCGTCCCGGTCGCCGCAGGTCATGTACAGCAGATCCAGCCGGAACGCCGAGGACCCGAGACTTTCGCCCAGCACGCGTCCGCCGCTCGACGTCGGCGCGTTCGAGAACGCGCCGGCGTACGCGAACAGATCGGTCATGCCCGGCGCGCGCACCGTCGTGTCCAGCCCGTTCCGCCAGTTGTGCCGGTTCTCCGTGTACGCCACCGAATCGCACCGCCAGCCGCCGATGACCAGGTTCAGCACCTGCATGCCGCCCATGGACAGGCCGGCGATCGCCCGATGCCGGCGGCTTGCGGAGATTCCCGCAGACGACGTATCCGCGATGTCTGCGTATGTCCGGTATTTCGATTCGATGAACGGGATGAGGTCGTACCGCAGTTCGTAATCGAAATAATAGAAGCCGAGCAGGTTCGTACCCTCGGCGTTGAAGGACCGGTCGGCGTAATCATGGGCGCTACGCCCGTTGGGGAACACGGCGATAAGCGGCTCGATCTCGCCTTCCGCGATCAGATGGTCCAGCAGATTGCAGATGGCATGCCGCCCGTCCGCCTCGCCGCTGCCCCGCAGCCATTCATATTCATCCCCGCCCACGCCGTGAAGCAGATACAGGACGTTATAGCGCCGTCCGGGCTCCCGGTCGTAGCCGGCGGGCAGATAAACGTTGCATGTCTTGACGATGGCCTCGCCCCGCACCGTCTCCCTGCCCGCTTCCGCCGCGTCGGCCCGCACGTCCGTCACGAGCTGCCGGGACGCATTGATATAGTTTCGCACCGGATACGAAACTTCCTTCAACGTGCCCTGATGTTCCTTCGCAGCCGCCCGCAGCGCGCCTGCCGGAATATCCATCACTTGCCTGACTTCCATGCCTGTCCTCCATTCACTCCATATTGACCGCGCCCGATCCGTTCCTTTACGCTGAAGATATCCTTCACGCCGATCCGGAGGGATTCGGATGATCCACATCTTCACCGCGCATTGCGATATGGCCCACGAAGGCCCTCATTTCGTCACCGACGTGCCCGCCGGCACGCACTGGCTCCTCGTCTTCACGAAGACCCCTGCCCTGTTCTGGGTGGCAGGGGAGCTCAGGGAATACCCGGCCTACAGCGCCGTTCTCTACCGCCCGGGCCAGAAAGTTTACTACCGCGCGTCCGGGGACCGGTTCGTGAACAACTGGATCCGCTTCATGACGGACGAGCCTTTTGTGACGGAAACCCCGGTGCCGTGCGGCGTTCCCTTTTCCCTGGATGATCCCGACTACTGCCACAAGCTGTTCGAGCTGCTCGTCATCGAGCACAACTTCAACAAGAACTGCAAGGACTCCTCCATCCGGTGCCTGCTCCGGACGCTGTTCAACAAACTGCTGGAGTCCTGCTTCCGCAACGACATCACGCCGCAGCACTACAACCTGCTCAAGCTGCGCGTCGCGATCCAGAACAACCCGGGCGATCACTGGACAATCCCCCGCATGGCGGACTATCTCAAGATCAGCCCGGGCTATCTGCAGTCCATCTACAAGAAAACATTCGGCGTCTCCTGCATGGACGACGTCATCCAGAACCGGATCCGGCTGGCGAAGGAGTACCTGTACTACGGCTCCCTGAGCGTCGCCGAAGTCGCGTTCCGGTGCGGCTACCGCAACGTGGAGCACTTCAGCCGGCAGTTCAAGCGGCTGACCGGGCTCACGCCGCGGGAATACCAGAAGCGGGGCGAAAGTCAGCCCGCGCTTCCCGAGATTCCGTCATAAATGCGATTGCGCCTTGCCCTCTCCTCCGGGCTGAGCTTCTGGGCGTCCGCGATCTCGAAGACGCCGAACGTGTCATACAGCCTGAGGAGCGGCTCGGCCTGGACGAACGTGCACCAGGGCAGCCAGTGGTAGTGGCTCTGCAGCGTCTGGCTCGTGAAATTGCCGCTTTCATGGCCGATGCCGGACATCGCGTAGCCGATGCTTCCGTCGACGTCCGTGGACTGCCGGGTGTTCTTGTGGAGAAACTCGGCGAAATCCAGATAGTGCCCGTCGCCGGTGATCAGATACAGCCGGTAATAGGTGTAGGAGCACGCGGCCATGTAAACGTCGGCCCCGCCGCCGATCGTGATGATGCTCTGCCCGCTGATGCGGTACTTGTTGAACGGATGCTTCGGCCACGGCGTGCGGACCGGGTACGACCACGCGTACGTCCACGTCTCCGTATAGTCGGCGGCGCCGACCGCGGCTTCGAGCCATTTTGCCCCGCCGGTCAGGTCGTACAGCGCCAGAAATCCGAACAGCGCGTAGATCCCGGCCTCCTTGTCCTGGATGTCCAGGTTGTCGCATGTGCCGCCCCGGTATTCCAGGTTCCGGTAATTGTTGTCGTACGCCCATTCACCGGCCCGGAGCGCCGCCGTCCTGTACTTCTCCTCGCCGGTCGCGAGATGGAACTGGACCAGGAAGCGGATGACGCTGGGCGTGTTCGATTTCGAGTCCATCCGGACGGAGCCGTCGGTGTTGTACGCGCGGTAGAAGCTGCCGTCTTCGTTCTGCATCTTCACCAGCCAATCGGCCGTCTTCCGGCAAAAATCCAGCCAATCCGCCCGCTCCTCGCCCCGTCCCCGCATGTAGAGGTACGCGTCCAGGATCGCTTCGATCCCGTCGGCCAGCATCCGCACATAATGCGGGTACGGCTCGAATCCCTGAATGTTCGGATTGTAGCACATGTGCGGCAGGCCGGACTCGGTCATCGCCGTCCGGACCCAGAAATCGAGGATGCCGATCCCCTTCTCCCGGGCTTCGGCATCGCCTGTCATGTCGCCGTAGCGCAGCAGCAGATAACCGATTCCCGGCTGCTGCCCGACGAACCCGAACTGGAACGAGACCGTCGAGATGTCCATATGGGGCAGCTGCGCGGCGAACGGCAGGCCGTATGATTCGCCGTATTTCCGGGTGTACCGCTCCAGATGCTTCATGCAGTTGTGAAAATGGCGCTCGTTGTCCACCCCGAACAGCCGGTCGCGCATCCGTTCGTACACGATCCGCCAGTTGTCCCGCATCATGCACTGGAAGCTGTCGTAGCGGCCGAATTGGACGGCCACGGCGTAATGCTGCTCGAACCCGTCAACGACCGGATGGTTGATGCGCCGGAATGATTTCGTTTTCCCGCGGTAATCCAGCCCGAGGAACCGATTCTGGGAGGGCAGCTGACCGTCGCAGCCGGGGGACACGTAATCGATTGACAAGCCGTCGACCTTTGTCTCGAACGGCTTGCGCACGGGAAATCCGTAGTACATGTAGTTCAGGGTGAGACTTTCCGGCCGGCTCATCCCGATGGCGCCGGTCGTACACTTCGGGTCGGTATGGTTTTCCGCCCGGAGGATGTCCGTGGACGGCATCGTCACGTCCGCGGCCCAGCGGGACAGCGCCGCCGTCTCCCCCGACCGGGTGTGCTGCATGGCGAACAGCGGTAGCGCATAGCACGTCTCCATCCGCCAGAAATACTCGCAGTCCAGATCCTTGCCGATGACGGTGTCGGGCGCGAACTCGTTCTGCTTGTACCAGACGCCCGGCGCGAAGCACCAGTAGTCGCGGGGATCGTCCGACTCCGCCATCACGAACGAGATTTTGGTGGAAAAGCCGAGATCGTCCGCCGCCCGCAGCACTTTCACGCGACGGCTTACCTTGAACCCCGTCCCGGCGGCCTCATAAGTGTCCATGAACGCGAACATCGAGCCCGAAGGCACGGTGAGCACGCCGCCTGCGACGACCCGCCCGCCGTCTTCGGCGACATCGTCGTACGCCCCGTCGTAGAATTCGTTCACCGCGAAGACCGTCTTCACCGTCACGAACATCGGCCGCCTGTTGTAATACAGCATCTTGCCGTCCCGATGCACCTCGACGCCGCCATCCTTGAACAGCAGCGTGTAATCGCCGCTCACCAGCCGCACGGCCATCCCTCCCCGATCATGATGTCGTTTACTTGCGCTTGAAATACTGCTCGACCAGGAACCGGATCATCTCTCCCGGCTGCTCCCTGACGAATTCCGACTTGTCGCCGAACACCATCACGTACGGCGCTTCCTCCGTGTACGGCTCCCACCGCGGGAGATCTTCACCCGTCGAATCGGGGCCGTTCGGATCACCCGAGCGGATGAAGTGCGCCCAATAGTTGCACATCTGGCGCGCCAGATCGTAATGCTTGCCGACGAACGGCCGCCAGCACTTCGCCAGCGTCTCGAAGAAGAACCAGAGATCGACCGAATGGAACGTCCCGGGGTTGTCCCAGCCCGGAATTTCCGCGTCGAATTTGTAATAGTACAGCGGCGTGCCGGCGCCGGCTGCGGCATTGGCGCGGGAAGCGACGCGTATCGCGTATTCGATCGTATTGACCGACGCCGCCTTGAGCGCCTGCTCCAGATCGCCCGAATCAGCTCCGCACAACGCGAGGAACCGGTCCGCGTCTTCGCCGAACACGCCTTCGGCCATCTGCCGGAGCTCTTCGATCGAGCCGACTTGCGGCCGGCTGATGAACTCGTCGGTCGTGTTCCCCCACAGAATGGGAACGTTCCAGCGTTCATTCCGGAGGAACCGCTCGAACGGATGGCCGACGCAGAACTTGTTGTCCACGACGGCGCCCCAGAACCGCTTGTACTCGACCATCTTGTCGCGGATGTACACCGCATCGAGCTTGCGGGCTTCCGCCAGCGAGGAGACGCCGAGATACTCGAAGAACCTGATGCCTTCCTGCTCGGCTTCCGCGAGCGTCTCCCGCACACCGGGGCCGCGCTGGCCCGGATACACCGGCGAGAAGATGCCGCTCATGATGATCGCCTTGTTGAACAGGCCTTCGTTCTGCGGCGAGGTGAGCTGGGCGAGGACGCTGCCGCCGCCGGCGGACTGGCCGCCGATCGTGATATTGTCCGGATCGCCGCCGAACGCCGCGATGTTGCGCTTCACCCATTGCGTGGCGAACTGCTGGTCGAGATGGCCGAAGTTGGCGGGGGCGTCCGGCGATTCCGCCGTAATCTCCGGATGACACAGAAATCCGAACACGTTCAGCCGGTAGTTGATCGTGACGACGACGATGCCCCTGCGGGCGATGCGCTCGCCGTCGAATTCCATCTCGGACGCATGCCCGACCTGCAGCCCGCCGCCGAAATACCAGACGAACACCGGCAGCTTCTCGTCGGGACTTTTCGCCGGCGTCCAGATGTTCAGGTACAGGCAATCCTCGCTCATCGCGATGTCCGGATCGACGGCCCATTCACGGGTGTAGATGTTGTTGACATCGATCTCCTGCCGAACCTGCAGCGGGATCGGCGAGAACTCGTACGCTTTCAGCACGCCGTCCCAGTTCTTCGCGGGCTGCGGCGCCCGCCAGCGGTTCTCCCCGACGGGCGGAGCGGCGAACGGGATGCCCTTGAAACTGGTGATGCGGGGATCCGCTGCCGGAAGCCCCTGGACATAACCGTTTTCCGTTTTTGCGATTCTGAGACTGACCATGCGAACGTCCTCTCCTCTCCATGCCTTTGTGCTTTTTAAAGGGCGCACCGGATGCCGATGCGCCTCGTCTGACTCCAATGGCCGTCCGGCAGCTCACGCCTTGATCGCGCCGATCAGCATCCCTTTGACGAAGTGCCGCTGCAGGAGCGGGAACACGCACATGATCGGGAGCATCGAGGCGATGACGGCGGCCATTTTCATCCCTTCCGTGAACTGTTTGTCCGTCTGGATGTTCGACACATTGAGCTGCTGGCTGATCTGCGAGTCGATGACGATCGACCGGAGCGCCAGCTGCAGGACGGTAAGATTGCCCTTGCGGATGAAAATCATCGCGTTGAACCATTCGTTCCACCGGTCGACCGCGTAGAACAGCGTCATCGTCGCCATGATCGGCATGGACAGCGGCAGGATCACCTTGAGCAGAATCGTCCATTCACCCGCGCCGTCCAGCTTCGCCGATTCCGACAGGGCAATCGGCAGATTCGAGAAATAGTTCATCATGATGATCAGATAGAAGGCGTTGATGCCGTATGCGAACACGACCGACCAGAGCGAGTTGATCAGATGGAGCTGCTTCATCAGCAGGTACATCGGAATGATGCCGCCGTTGAACATCATCGTGACGACGACGAAGAAGATGAAAAACCGCTTGAACGGGTAATCCGGCCGGCTCAGCCCATACGCCATGCTGGTCGTCAGGAACAGGTTGATCGGCACGCCGATGAGCAGCAGGATCGTGGTCGTGCGATACCCCGTCCAGATCCGTCCGTCTTCGAACATGGCCTGATAGTTCTCCAGCGTGAATTCCTTCGGGAACAGCAGGATCGACGTCTTCAGATACTCCTGTTGGGTGACGAACGAGATCGCAAGAACGTTGATGAACGGAATGACAATCAGCAGCGCCAACACGCCAAGGATGATGACCAGGGCAATGTCCAGCGGCTCGATGCGGTTATGACTCGAACGTCTGCGCCGGACGGTTTGCCGGGCAGGTTCGGGCATCGTTCTGACCTCTGCCATATTCACGCCGCTCCTTTCGCACGCGCGCGGGCTGCCTTGCGGATCGGCGGGAAGAGCCCCTCCGAACCGAGCATCTTGCAGATGCGGTCGGCCAGCAGCAGCAGCGCGAAATTCACGATCGACCGGAACAGGCTGACGGCGGTCGAGAACGAGAAGTCCGCCGCGGACTGGAACGTGATCCGGTAGATGTAGATGTCCAGAATTTCGCCCGCCTTCGCGGTCGCCGCGTTGCTGATGTTGAAGATCTGGTCGAAACCGGCGGTCATGATATAGCCCGTCGCCAGAATCAGCATGACGACGATCGTGTTCATGATGCCGGGCAATGTGATGTACCACATCGTCTGCAGCCGCGTCGCGCCGTCAAGCTGCGCCGATTCGTACTGCTCCGTATCAATGCCCGAGATGGCGGCCAGATAAATGATCATCGTCCAGCCGGCGTTCTTCCAGTTGTCCGTAATGTAGAGCAGCGGGCGGAAAATGGTCGTGTTCCCCAGGAAGTTGACCGGATCACCGCCGAACATTCGGATGATGCCGTTCACCATCCCCTGCATGTCGAGAAAATTGATCAGGACGCTGGCCACGATAATCCAGGACAGGAAGTGGGGAAAAGTGAAAATGGTCTGGACCGTTCTCTTGAACCGGCGCATGCGCAATTCGTTCAGCAGCAGCGCCAGAATGATCGGCACCGGAAACGTGAACACGATCCGGCCCAGATTGATCCAGATCGTCCGCCAGACCGATTCCATGAAGGCCGGATCGCGAAAGACGTACTCGAATTTCTCGAAACCGACCCACGGACTGCCGAAAATGCCGAGATTGGCCTTGTACGTCTTGAACGCCAGCGTCAGTCCGTACATCGGAATGTAGGCGAAGATCACGAACCAGATGACGCCGGGCAGGAGAAGCATGTACGTCTCCTTCGACCTGATGATGCGGCGAATCAAAGCGTTGTTGTCCATAGGCAACTCCCCGAAAGGCAAGCGCCGGGCAAATCGGCCGCGATCTGCCCGGAACCGCCTGGATTACGAATTCAGCCTCACGCGTTTCAGCCGCCGAACTTCTCATTCAGCTCGTCGAGGACAGGCTGGATGAGGGGCATCTTCGAATCGACCCATTTTCTCCAGTTCTCCTCGATGTCGCCCGACTGCGTGATGAGGTTTGCGTATTCGGTGTAGTAGTCGATTTCCGCCCTTCTCTTGCTCGGCGAATCGTAGGTGTAGTAATCCCAGTCGATTGCCGTGAACGTCTCCGGCGTCGCGATCTCGGTCCGCTCGCGATACACCTTCTTCGACAGTTCCCGCAGCCGCTCGTCGGTGTTCGGGTTGTCGAAGGCGAAGTCGTCGAACAGGATAATGCTGCCGAGCAGATAGCCCCAGGACGGATACTTGCCGGTCGTGCCGGCCAGCGGCTTGCCTTCCTTCTCTTCGTCGTAGAGGGAGACGATGTTGCCGCTGTCGTCGTACGTCCAGTCGACGTCCTTCAGCCCCATGTTCGTGATGATGTAACCTTCTCGCGTCGCGTTGTAGTCGAGAATGTCCATGTAGCGCTCGAACACTTCATCCTTGATATCCGGGCTGAAGATGATCGTGCCCCAGTAGTTGATCAGGTCGACCTGATGGTAGTTGCCGTCTTCCCCGAGCACCGTCGCCAGAATGATGTTCTCGTACGGGTCGATGCCCAGGTTGTTTTTGAAGTCGTTGTAGTACGGCTGCAGGTTCGACGTCGGCGCCTGGAAGAACGTCGCGCCGGCGATGCCCTGCACGTTGAAGTACGCGCCGTGCTCCTCGTTCTTGACCGTGTAGAAGTCCTGCGCGAGAAGCCCGGACCGGTACGCCTCAGAGAAGAGCTTGAGGCCCCGCAGCGTGTCTTCCGACGCGCCGCCCCACTTGTACTGGCCGTCCTTGTCCTTGTAGAAGCTGTTCCAGTACGTGCTGTTCCGCGCGACGAACAGGTCGACGGCGTGGTTCGTGTTCTCGGCGATCGGGATCAGCTTGTCGCCGACGTTGCCGGGATCCTTATCCTTGACCAGTCGTGCGAACTCCATGATCTCCGATACCGTGTAGGCCGATTTGACCGGGAAGCCGACCGCCTCCGCCCAGTCTTTCCGGATGAACACGGACGGGTGGTTCGGCAGCGGATCGCCGGGCAGATTGTCCATGAACCGCGCGCGCGGAAGGAAGTACGTGCCGCCGAACACTTTCTCCATCTGCGGCCCGAGCGTCGTCCGCTCATAGACGGCCGCCAGGTTCGGCCAGCGCTGCTTCCAGTCATCGGGCAGCCGCTTGATCAGTCCCTGTTCGACGAAAGCCGCCGCGTCCGCGTGGATGTAGTTGTACACCGCGACGTCCGGCATGTCGCCCGAGTTGATCCAGATGCGCATCCGCTCGTTCCAGTTGTCCCAGTTGAGCGCCGCGACGTCCATCTCGTAGTTGAATTTCTCGGAATAATACTGCGCGAGCGGGTCGCCCTTCGTGTAGTCGTAGCCTTCGATCGCCTGGACCGACGCGTAGCTGAACTTGACCTTCTTCGACAAGTCGCTCTGCGGCTTCCATTCGCCGTCCGCGCCGCCTTCGGTTTCCGTTCCTGTGCCTGAATTCGAAGCGTTATTGCCGTTCTGCGTTGTGGATGGGGTAGTGGACGAGTCGGACGGCTTGTTGTCATCCGACTTCTTGCTGCAGGCCGCGGCGCTGAGCAGCACCAGCAACACGGCAAGTACGATGCTTACCGGTCTTGCCAATCTTGACATGCGAACACCCCTTTTATTCCTGTTGGAATTTTATTTTTATAACGGCCGGCCGAAGGGGCGGACCGCTATAAACGGAGGTCGGTTGTCTTTCCGCTTGCCATGCACGCATCCGATGGTTCAGCATGATCAAACCTATTCTCATATTTGTTTTATATTGTCAAACATGGTTTGATAGTGAATTGATAGCGTTTACATATCTGTTGCTTGGTAGTCAGTATAAGATTCCGAGCTTGGGCAGCACAATGATGTATTCTCATTGATTTTTGATCTATCCTCATATCGAGATGTGCAATTCCATCCACCCAAGCAAAAAAATAACGCCGGAACGGCGCTGCGAGATTCGGGTCCGATTGAAAATCAGAAATGAAACCCGGTATGAAAGTGCGAATATGGCAGTGTTTATGAGAAAATGCTCTCAATGAACGCCCCGGCTTCCTCCCACGCCTCGTTGGCTTCCTCCAGTTCCGGGAACAGCATCTGAAACACATGGAACATGCCGTCATAGGTCGTCTGTGTAACGTCCACGCCTGCCTTCTCTGCTTTCTTCGCCACCTTCAGCGTATCGTTCAGCAGCGCCTCATCCCCGCCGACCTGCATGAGCATGGGCGGAAAACCGTCATATTCGCCATAGACGGGCGAAATGTACGGATTGTCCGCGCGGTCGTCTCCCACATAGGGCGGCACCCAGCGCCTGTAGTCCAGATCCGTCCACGCCGACATGGTGATCAGCGCCGCCGGCAGCGGCATATCGTGATCCCTGAGATACAGAGCGGTCGCGAGCGTCAGCCCGCCGCCCGCCGAATCGCCCGCCACGATGATGTCTTCCGGCTCATAGTCCTGATCCAGCAGCCAGTTGTAGGCAAGCAGCGCGTCTTCCAGCGCCGCGGGGTACGGATGCTCCGGCGCGACCCGGTAGTCGACCGTCAGGACGCCCGCGCCGCTGATCTCGGCGTACTTCACCGCCGCGCGCCGGTACGTCGTGCCGTTTACCGCCAGCGAACGGTTGTACGCCCCGCCGTGCAGCTGAAGCACCGCCTTGTCCGGCTTTTCCCCCTTGGCCTGCACCCATTCCATGGCGATGCCGTCAACTTCGATTTCTTCGAGCGTGTACCCGTCCGGCATCGTCCACTCCGCGTTGAGCTGCCGCAGCAGTCCGACATTTTCATTTTGTCCGATATTCGCGATGTTGCGCGGAAGACTCCGCTTCTCTTCCTTCGGAACCTGAGACCAGATCCCGACGCCGATCGCCCCCGTTATGATGAGAGCAAGAAGCCATTTCATCGCCGTTCGGCCCATCGGGCCGCCTCCCTCCTGGTCGTTACTCGGCCATGCGTTTTTGCTTGCCGGTTTGGCAACTTTTAGACGACCCCCGCGGCGCTGCGGTTCATCATGCCGATCCGGAACCGGCCGCGCCCCTTTTGCTTTTCCCCGATGCCGGAGGCTCCACACGAATAACGAATCACGCGGACGAAAAGAATCGCATGAAGGGAGACACACGAAAAATTTTTGCGTCTTGACATTGGAGTTAACTCCAATGTTATGCTGGACCCATGAAACCGCTGTACACCATTCAAGAAGCCGCCCGAATGCTCGGGATGTCCAAGGATACGCTGCGGTATTACGACAAGATCGGGCTGGTGAAGCCGGTCCGGGAAGGCAACCGGTATCGCATGTATTCGGCGGAGGAACTAATCGACCTGATGAACATCCAGATCATGCAGTACGCGGGCTTTTCGCTCGAGGAGATCAAGGGGTGGATCGACTTCCGCAGGATGGAGCGGATCGATCCCGAAACGTGCGCGGAAGCGGCCGCGTTCCTGGAAGCGAAGCATGCGGAGATCCGCCGGAAGATGGAGCATCTGGAGCAAGTGAGCCATCTGCTCCGTCTGGCCGCCGACACGATGCGGAACTACAATCCCGACAGCGATGCGCGGCTTGCGGCGCATGTCCGCGAGCTGTACCGGGATATCCGCGCCGGCGGACAACCCCATCAAGAGGAGGTGTGCGACAAATCATGAGGATCCGCAGATGAAGGCGATCCGGTTTTCCGTCTTCGGCGGACCCGAAGTGCTTCGTCTGGAGGAAGTGCCCGTACCGGTGCCGGGTGAAGGCGAGGTGCTCGTCCGCGTCCACGCCGCGGGCGTCAATCCGGGCGACTGGCAGATCCGGTCCGGACTGGCCGGCGACCGCTTCGGGCTCCCCTATATTCCCGGCTGGGACGTGGCGGGGACCGTCGCCGCGGGCGGCGCGGACGCCGGCTTCCGGCCGGGCGACGCCGTGTACGGGATGACGGCGGACAGCGGCGGCTGCGCGGAATACGCGGTTGTGCCCGCCGGACAGCTCGCGCGCAAGCCGTCTGCGGCCACGTTCATCGAAGCGGCGGCGCTGCCCCAGTCCGGCTTCACCGCCTGGCACGCGCTGTTCGAGCAGGGACGGCTGGAAACCGGCCAGACGGTGCTGATCAACGGCGCCGCAGGCGGCGTCGGCCATCTGGCGGTGCAGCTCGCCCGCTGGAAGGGGGCGCGCGTCATCGGGACGGCTTCCGCCCGGAACGAGCGCTTCCTGCGGGAACTGGGCGTCGACGAATTCATCGACTACGCGGCCGGAATGCCGGCGGAGCTCGCGGGCAGCGCGGACCTCGTCCTCGACACGGCGGCCGGCGGCAACCGGGATTGGCTCATCGACGCGCTGAAACCGGGCGGCCGGCTTGTGCCGATCGCCTTCGGCCGTCATTCGGCCGGGAAGGCGGCGGAAGCGGCGGTCGAAGTTCAGGAGGTGCAGTTCCCGCCCTTCTCCTCCACCGTGCTGGATCAACTGTCCAGTCTGGTCGACGAAGGCAGGCTGCACGTGTCGATCGATTCGGTGTTTCCGCTGGAAGAGACGGCGAAGGCGCACGTGCGGAGCGAAAGCCGGCGGGCACGCGGGAAAATCGTGATCTGCGTCCGGTCCGGGTAAGCGGCAGCCGCATGGTTGTGTTCAATCGGTCTTCACTTTGCTATACTGATGAAAATTGCTGCGCGGGAATTCAAAAGAATTTCCGCGCATATTTGTCTGAGGAGGTTGATGTCATGCGTATCTTTGTGGCGGGCGCGAGCGGCGTGATCGGACGGCGGCTGCTGCCGAAATTCACGCGGCCGGACACGACGTGACCGGCCTGACGCACCGCGCGGAGAACATGCCGCACATCGAAGCCGCCGGAGCGCGCGCGGTCGTGGCGGATATTTTCGATCGCGATAGCGTGATGCGCGCGCTGGAAGCGGCCCGGCCGGATGTCGTCATCCATCAGCTCACGGCGCTGAAGGAATGGAACCTCGAAGACAACGCGAACATTCGCAAGACGGGAACGCGGCATCTGGTCGACGCCGCCCTCGCCGCCGGAGCGAAGCGCATGATCGCGCAGAGCATCGCCTGGGCGTACGAGCCGGGCGAATCGCCCGCTTCGGAGACGGACGGGCTGGACCTCCGCGCGGCGCCGCCCCGCAGCACGACGATCGAAGGCGTCGCCGCGCTGGAGCAAGCCGTCCAAGAGATGCCGTCTTCTGTGATCCTGCGATACGGCATGCTGTACGGCCCGGACACCTGGTACGCTCCGGACGGGCTGATCGCGGACCGGGTGCGCCGGCGCGAGATGCCGGCCACGGACGGCGTCACCTCGTTCCTCCATGTGGAGGACGCGGCGCAGGCGGCGGTGCTGGCCCTCGATTGGCCCGACGGCATCGTGAACATCGTCGACGATGAACCGGCCGCCGGCACGGAATGGCTGCCGCATTACGCCGCCCTGCTCGGCGCTCCCGCGCCGGAGCTGAAGCCCGGCCGCGGCGGATGGGAGCGCGGCGCATCGAACGCGAAGGCGCGCCGGGAGTACGGTTGGACGCCCATATACGGAAGCTGGAGGACCGGATTCGAACAAAGCCTTGCGAGGTGATGCCATGGAAGCAAGCGAAGCATCGAAGGGAGGCGGGCGTTCGGCAGGGAGCGGGCAGGCATCGAACGACAAGCATTCGGCCGGCGGCGGGTTCTTGACGCACGGCGGGCATACTGCTGACGGAGGGCATGCGGCGGCCGCCGGACCGGAGAAGGCCGAAGCGCCGGCGGCGGGCCGGACGTACCGGATGTCGACGAGCATCCTCGTCTGGTGCGCCCTCGCCGTGGTGTCGAGCCTGTACATCACCATCCCCCTTACGCCGCTTTTCGCCCGGCAATTCGATGCGCCCCTGCAAGCGGCAACGTGGACGGGAAGCGCGTTCTCGCTGGCCTACGCCGTCGGCCTGCTGCTCTGGGGCACGCTGTCCGATCGTGCGGGACGCAAGCCGGTCATCGTATTCGGCCTGCTCGCCCTCGCCGTCATTTCCCCGCTGATCGGACTGGCCGGCACCCTGCCCGCGCTGATCGCGCTCCGGGCGGTTCAAGGGCTCGCGGCGGCGAGCTTCGCGCCTTCCGCGCTGGCGTATGCGGCGGAGATGTATCCCCCCGGCAGAAGCGTCACCGTCGTCGGGCTGATCACCACCGGTTTCATGTCGGCCGGGGTGGCGGGGCAGATCTACGGCAGCTCCGTGGGCGAATCCTGGGGATGGACATACGTCTTTTATTTGCTCGGCGGAATTTATCTGTTGTCGGCGGTTTGGCTCGGAGGGTGGCTTCCCGGGGGTACGAGACCGCGCAGGAACGAACGGTTGCCGGATCTTCTCCGCCAATTCGGCTCCCTGCTGAAACAAAAAAAGCTCCAGGCGTGCTACCTGATCGCGGCGACCTTCCTGCTGGCCTTCGTGGGGATGTATACGGGGCTTGAAGCGGTGCTGACCCGGCAGCCCTTCGCGCTCGGGTCCGATCAGATGCTGCTCGTCCGGGCAGCGGGCTTGCCGGGGGTGCTCCTGTCTCCGCTCGCGGGCCGGCTGGCTGCCAGATTCGGCCTGCGCAAAGTGCTGCAGGCAGGACTCGCGATGGCGGTCATCGGGCTGGCGTCCATCGCCGGCGGCTTGATGCTGCCCGCCTTCACCCTGCCGATCGTCATCCCGATGAGCCTCATGCTGGCGGCGGGCATCGCGATCGCCATCCCTGCGCTCATCGCCATCATCGGCACGCTCGGCGGAGAAGCCCGGGCCATCGCCGTAACGCTTTATACGTTCATCCTGTTCATCGGCGCGACGCTCGGCCCGCTCGCGGTCCTGTGGACGCTCCAGACGACCAGCCGGGATTACGCGGCGTTCGTCCTGCTCACGGCCCTGATGCTCGCCGGCTGGGCGGTTTCCCGGCGCCTTCCGGCTCCGGACCGCTGACGGCGGACGTGACGGCCGGTCTCTTTTTCCGCAGATTGCTTCAGGATGCGACCAGCGTCTGCGCCAGTTCGAAGCAGTGGCCGTCCGGATCCTTGAACGCCGCCAGCTTCACGAAATCGGGAATCGTCTGGATCTCGCCCGTAAAGGTTACGCCCCGGGCCGAAAGCGTCCTGACCGCCTGTTCCACATTCTCGACCTCGAATACGGTCGACGTCGTGATCGGCACGACCTCTTCGGCCTCCATGAAGCCGATGGTGCAATCCTTCGTGTTCGTCGTGATGATGGCCATCCTGTTTCTAGCAAAATGCGCGGACACCGGTTTCTTGCAAATTGCGATTTTGAGTCAGAATACCAAAGCGCCGTGGTCCTCGTACCGGATGCCCGTATCGCGCTGCAGCCGGTCCAGCGTCTCCAGATAGCTCGTGTATTCGGGGCTCAGCACGCGCATCTGCCCGATGAAAACCGTGAAAAACCCCGCGCGATCCAGACTTTCCTTGAGCTGCCGGGCGTTCTCCGCCTGCATCCGGCCGTCGGGCCACGAACGGAAAAATTCCGCTTGCTGCTTAAGCTCCTCCTTCAGCTTTTCGTACTCCGCCTCCGTCGGCGCAATGTAGCGCTGCTGCATCTCCCGGTAGGCGGCCGCGATCTCTTCGAATTCGCTGTCGTCGAGTTGATTGATCTGCCCGGCCATCGGCTCCGGGATTTCGAACGACTCCATGCTGTCAACATAGTCGACCAGCCGATCCCAGGCCGCCTCCTTGTCGGCTCCCTCAAGCGGCCCGTCCAGGAACGCGCCGAAATGCAGCGCCATGAACTTGCCCATCGCGCCGGGGAACAGCTCCAGTAGCTTGCGCCGCATGTAGTCGCCCCGGCGTTTCCGCTCCTCTTCCGCCGCGGCGACGAACCGGCCCGCCTCGTCCAGACGCGACTTGCCCCCGTCATCCGGGGACTGCTCGGCCGCCTCGATCAGAACGAGCAGCGCGCTGCGGCGCTGATTGAGCTCGGCCGCCTCCGTTTCGGTCTCCGCCAGCCGCTTGCGCAGAAGCCCGGCCGCCCGGTCCGGATGCCGGATCAGGTCCCGGATGTCCGGGATCGGCATGCCGAGGCTCCGGAGCAGCCGGATGTACCGCAGCCGTTCGACATCTTCCCGGCTGTACGTCCGGTACTGGTTGTCCGGATCGACGGCCGGCGCGATCAGTCCGGCTTCTTCGTAATAGTAGATGGCTTTGCGCGTCAGGCCCGTGAGCCGCATCACGTCCTTGATTCGCATCGTTCCATCGCCTCCCTGACCCCACGATACACGTTTCCCCGAGGGAAAAGTCAAGGGGCGGATGCGAATCCGGCCCCTGAATCGGTGAACCTGCTCTATTGCGCGTTTATCCATTCCACGAGGGCCTGGATTTCCTCGTCGGACAGACTGCCGCCGAACGCGGGCATCTGTCCGCGACCCTCCTTGATGACCGTGAACAGTTCATCCGCGCTCAAACGCTGGTCGACGTTCTTCAGTTCGGGTCCGAAGCCTCCTCCGAGGTCGGCGCCGTGACAGGACACGCAATTGGCTTTGTAGACCGCTTCCGCCTGCGCTGCCGTACTGTCCGCCGGCGCCGTATTGTCCGGCTCCCGCGTGTCCGCGCCGTCATTGCCGCCGCCGCATGCCGACACACCGAGTCCAAGCGCGGCAAGCAAGACGGCAGCGAGCCAAACCTTTCGTTTCACCATTCGTTCAACCCCCACGAAGATGATCGGCAGCCGGCGGAAGGCCTGGCTGCCCGATTCTTATTATGGTACATCTTGCCGGTCGTTTATGACGGCACCGGGGGCTGATCCCGATGGCGATGATGCCGATGCGCGAACGGATGCCTTACGGGCTGAACCGCCAACTGTCGAACTTGAACAGCATCCGATCATCCGGCTTTCCTCTGAAGACGAAATATACATCGTGCACGCCTTCTGCGCCCGCAATGTCCGTCGTCACTTCGATCCATTGATCTTCGCCGCTTCCCGCGGGCACTTCAAGCGTCCCGATCAACTTGCCGTCCGGACGGTCCAGACGCACTTCGATCGTACCGCCGCCGCTTCCGCTCGATACCGTTGCCGCCAAAGCGGAAGCCCCGCTGCCGAAATCCACATTGGCGACCGCCGTCCAGTCTCCGTTGTGGATGTCGGTGACCGCCATGTTCGGGGAGGACGATCCGGAAGCATCCTCCATATCCGCGGGCTCCACCGCGATGCCCGCGCTCCATGCCATCGTCTCCGCTTCCACGCGGACGAACGGATCAAGATGCCGGACCGGCTCCACCCCTTTCAGATCGGCAATGATCTCCTGAATGGCCCCGTCATCGTCCAGGAACACCCGGTTCAGATGGGTCGAGCGATAGCCCATCGCAACCCCCATCGCCTTGGCCAATGTCTGGGCATGATAGGCGATATACCAGTCCCCGTGAAACTGGAACAGGACATGGTGGTTGTTGCCGCCGACTCCGAAGAAATGCCCGGGATTTTTCAGAATCGTCCCCTTGTATTCCCAGGGGCCCATCGGATGATCGCTGACCATGTAGGCGATCTCCCCTGGCGGCGGGCTGCCGGGAGGGCGGACGCCGCCGGCGAAGTTCGAGCAATACGTGTAGTAATACTTCCCTCCGATCTTGTTGATGCCGGAGTCTTCGAACATGTAGGGCGCGGGTATGGTGACCGCCTCCCCGACCACGCTGATCATGTCGTCGCCGAGCTGCATGACGCGCGCGGTGTTCGGCATCGCTTCCTTCCCTTCCGGGATGCCTCCGCCGAAGTAAATATAGGCTTTGCCGTCGTCATCGATCAGCACGGCGGGATCGAAGAGCCAGGTAACATCCCGGACGCCGGGCGTCGCCCTGGTAATGAGCGGCTTTCCGATCGGGTCCCGCCAAGGTCCGGTCGGACTGTCCGCGGTCAACACGCCGATTCCGCTGGCGTTGTTGGCAAAGTAGAGGAAGAATTTGTCTTCGCCGTCCACCACTTTATGCGCAATGGCAGGCGCCCACGACTGCGTCGCCCACTTCGCCGCGCCGTTCGGGCCGGCCGCGTGAATATAGCCGTGATCGGTCCAGTTCACCAGATCGTCGGATGAGATGACCGACAGCTTGTTGATGGAGCCGTAACTGTTCTCCTTCACGTTCCCGTCCGCATCGTATTCCAGCACATCGCCCGTCATATACAGGTAGACGCGATCCCGGTACACCAGTGCGTACGGGTCGGCGCCGAACTTGTGAGCGACGAGCGGGTTGCCGTTCGGCGGAACTTTGCCGACCGCTTCGGCCGGCGGCGTGAAGCTTGCCTTGGCCGCGGCGCCGCTGACATCGTACGGCTCCGTCCGCTGATCGGCGCGGACAACCTCCAGGCGGCTTACGTTGATTTCCTCATTCACCCGGGTCGTCAACTCCTTTCTCAACCTCAATTGAATGGTCAGCAATGTCTTGCCGGCATCCCGGTTCATGAACGAAACGGCCGAGCCGTCGGAGTTTTCGACCAGAACCTGCAGTCCGTCTTCCGTCGATTGCCAGGCGACCTCCCCGGCCGTCAAATTGCTTCGGTTCGGCACGACTTGCACGACCTCGAACAGTTCCGGAATCCGGACCGTCGCGCGAATCTGCAGAACATCCGCCCCTGCCGGAACCTCGTCCATCACCAGCCGCACGTCATAGACCGCGTCCTTGCCGCCGCTCAGCTCGATGGCATCCTCTTTCAGATAGGCCGCCGGCACGGCCGGTGTCGTCGTACCTTCCGCGTCGCTGCTGAACCGGAAATAATCAATGTCCACGTATCCTCCCGCAGTCCGGGTGGCGAAATTGAACAGGGCAAACCGATACCCCATGAAATGCGGAATCGTGTACCGCATCTTAAGTTCGCTTCCGAACTCGGTCCAATCGGCGCCGTTCAGGCTGTAGTAAAATTTCGCCCTGTCCGTCACGAAGTCGAAATCGATCTTCAGATAGACCTGTTCCTGCTCCAGTTCGGTCCGCGCTTTCTCGACGCCCTTCTCGACCATGACAATGTAGCGCCGGCCTTCATCCCGGGTGACGCCGATGAATCCGTATTCCTGCTGGAAGGCGGCCAGTCCCGCATAGTCGCCGTCCAGCATGCCGCCGGTGTCCATCGCGATCCAGCCCGAGCTTCGGGGACCGTAACTTCTTTGCGTCAGCGTATTCCGCGCCTGCAGCAGATCATCGGCAACATGCCCTGTCCTGAGCCGCAGAAATCCTCTGCGCTCGGTCAGCGACCACATCGTATGGTCGGGCAGATGATTCCATTGCCAGTGCAGCCCGAGTTTCGACCCGTTCGGGCGGTCCTCCGCATCTGACTCCTGGTCAAATTCGTCGCTCCTGGTGAGCGGCTCTGCCGGACGGCCTCGGCCCGGCTTTTCGAATTCAAGCGGAACTCTCCCTTCCTCATCGCCGTAAACGGGCCAGCCGTCTTCCCAACGGACCGGGACCAATACGGGGACGCGCCCCACGGCATCCCGATCCTGGAACAGCATGGCGTACCATCTTCCGTCGGGCGTATCCACCAGCCCGCCCTGGGCAACGCCGCTTTGCTTGTACCCCATCGTATCGCTCAGCACGAGCTTCCCTTCATAGGGGCCGTCAAGCCGATCGGACCGGTAAACATACTGCCTGCGAATCTTCCCCTGTTCCCACCAGATGAAGGTCAGGTAATACTTGCCGTTGATCTTGTAAGCATGCGCGCCTTCCATCCCCGGTTTTCCCGAAGACAGAATGACCTTGTTCAGCCCCGAGGGCCGGATCGCCTTGTAGTCCGGGGTCAACTCCTTGATCGAAATATTTTCGGCACCGTAGATGATATACGCTTTATCGTCATCATCGAAGAACAGGGCCGGGTCGTGCATATAGCCCCCGAATTCCGTCCGCTCCCAGGTTCCGGCCGGATCGTCCGTGCTGAAGAGATACGTCTTGCCCGTATCCAGCGACGCCGTCAGCACGTAGAATTTGCCTTTGTGATATTTCAGACTGTTCGCCCAGGTGCCCTTCCCGTAGGCGTTCAAACCGCCCTTCAGCTTGTAGGCGTCATTGTCTTCGATGCTTTCATACGGATAGCCGACGATCTCCCAATTCACCAGATCGGTCGACCGCATGATCGGCGATCCGGGCAGCATGTGCATGCTGGTGGTGACCATGTAATAGGTGTCCCCGACGCGGATGACGTCCGGATCGGGGAAATCGGCGTAGATCACCGGATTGGAGGCCATCTCGACCGGGCCGTCAACATGCCGGGAGTCAGAATCAAGCGACAGAAGCAAAAAAAAGAGGGCCGCCAGCACGAGAACTGCAGTGGGCCACAAGAAGAACGATTTCTTTCGCATGCATCATCCTCCCCCGTGGTCGCTTACCAGTGTATCGTCGGCAAGCGGGAGGAACAACCGGATGATCGATTCATCATCACCCGTCGAAGGCTGGGTTTTACAGGCCTTCTCAACTGGCCGACAGCGTATCCCGGTATTCCTGCGGTGTCATGCCGGTCACCTTCTTGAAGAACCGGGTGAAGGAATGCGCCGCTTCGTAGCCGACCGATGCGGCCACGTCCCGTATTTTCAGATCGCCGTCCCGAAGCAGCTCCTTGGCTCTCCGAACCCGGCATTGATCGATATATTCGGACAAATTGATGCCGCGCTCCTGTTTGAAGAAACGGGACAAATACGACGGGTTGAAATAATGGATCTCCGCCAGCCGGACCAGGGAGATGTCCTCGTCCAGATGATCCTCGATATATCGGCAGATGCGGTCGATCACCTGGGCGGCCCGGTTCCGCTCATCGAGCTGCTTGTACCGGAAGATCGCGTGCGAAATTTGCTTCAAGTACTGAAATCCCTCTTTCATGGACGCATGATCGTCCAGGCGCAGCAGCTTCCGGTAATCCCCGATTTGGCCGTGCAGCCCGAACCGGTTGATGCAGCCGTACAGCACGACCGCCACCGAATAATACGCCTGGATCGCCCGCTGCACGCCGGCTTCCGACTGCAGCGCCTCGTTCGACAGCTCCTCCAGATCTTCGAAGAACGACTCCGCCCGCCCGGCTTCAAGATGGGCCGCCAGCATTTCCGCCTTGCGCACGGGAAGGACCGCTTCCCTGCCGGAGCATGCGGCGGCCGGATCGGCGCAATCCCGAAGGATCATGAAGGTGCCGTCGCCGAACATGAGCTGCTGCAGCTCCCGCAGCCTCTCGTATTGCCGGGTGATCGCTTTCCATTCGCAGCAGCTGCCGCTGATCGCAAAACCGATCTTGAGCCCGAGGGATGAGAGGCAGGATTCCTGGACAAGCTCCAACGTTCCTTCCAGATAGCGGATCAGATGGCCGTCGAATTTCTCCCCCGCATCCCGGGACGGCTGGAGAAACCACAGAATGTCGCCGTGCCGGTCCGTGATGTCGACGCTTCGCGTCTGTTCCGCCAGATACGAATCCCAGATCGATCGGGCCGAAGCGAGAATCGCGCTCCTCTCGGTGTACGTCTTCCCTTCGGGGAACGACAGCCGGCCGAGGACGAGCACGACCGGATGCTCCGGGTCCAGGTCGATGTTCAACTTGCGGAACTCCCGGACCAGCACCTCCGTGTCCGCGCAATGCTTCTCGCTGTCCTGAAGCAAGTACCGCATATAGTCCCCTTGCGCCATGATTTCGAATGCGAGCGCTTTTTCGCGGGACTGTTCCAGCATCCGGCTTTCGATCTGGCTGCGGTGAATCTCTTGGACAATTTCCCGCACCAATTCCTGCAGCTTCGCATACCCTTCCGTTTTCAGCAAATAGCGGACATTCTTCAACTGAAATGCCCGATAGGCATAATCGAATTCACTGTGTCCCGTCAGGAAAATCACATGGCATCTCGGCCAATAAAGCTGAATCTCCCGGGCCAGGTCCAGGCCGCTCAACCCGGGCATGGCGATATCGGCCATGACAATGTCGATTCTTGTTCTCGCCATCCATTCCAGCGCCTCTTGTCCGGAATAGGCTTTGCAGACATCGAGATGCTCCGGCATGAACCGGCTGAACACTTCGTACAGTCCGTCCGTAATGATCTCCTCATCATCCACGACCAGCAGTCTGTACATGTCTGTTCTCCTCCCCGAACCGGATTCGAATCACCACTTTCAGGCCGTTCAGTTCACTTCTGGACGGGAACAATCCGCTGCCTTCACCGTACGTCAGCACAATGCGCCGATGGATGTTCATCATGCCCGTCATTTCCTGGGAATCGTCCATGCTCGCGAGCCGGTTCTTCAGGTCTTCAATGCCGGCGTCGCTGATGCCGTTCCCGTTGTCCTCGACGATAATCTGCGCATGGCCGGAATCCATTTCGAAGGTGATGCGGAGGAAGCCTTCGTCCGGCTTCTTCTCGAGGCTGTGTTCGTACGCGTTCTCAATGATCGGTTGGACGATCAGCCGCGGAACCCGGATGTGCTCCATTTCCTTCGGCAGATCGTCGAACTGCACGTTGATGCGGCGCGAGAACCGCAGTTTCTGAATTTCGGTGTACATTCTCGCGTGCCGGATTTCTTCCGACAAGCACACGTTGTCGGCGCCGTCGCGGGTGATGAACCGGAAGTATTCGCCAAGCATGTTCGTGAACAGCTCGATCCGCTCGGTATCCCCGGTCTTGGCCAGTGAATTCAGAATGAAGAAACTGTTGTACAGAAAATGGGGGTTGATCTGCGATTGCAGCTGTTTCAGCTCCGCCTTCTGCATCATCAGCTTCTGTTTGAAGTCCTGGTCGATGAGCGTCTGCAGCTTGATGAGCATCTGGTTGAACCGATTGTACAAATAGCCGAATTCGTCATTGCGCAGGTGATGAATCCGGATGTCCAGATCGCCTCCCTCGACTTTCCGGAAACTTTGCACGAGCAGGAGCAGCGGCCGGTGGACGACCCGGTACGTGGAGACGGAATAGACGATGATGGCGATGGACGACGCGAGCGCGAACAGCCACGCCCACATGGTGAACTTGCTGAGCGGCCGCTTGACCGCTTCTTCGGGCAGGAGCGCCACGACGGACAACCTCAGCTCACCGGTATGCGCTTTGTCGACGTGATATTTCCGGCCTTCCATTTCGAGCTGCAGCGAGTTTCCGGTCACGCCTTCCGCGGCCGCCAGATAATGCTGCATAATGTGGTCCGTCCGATCGTCGCTGGCCAGCATGAACCCCGCTTCCTCATCGAGCAGGAACGAGCCGCTCTCGGGATAGACGTTGATCTGCCGCAGCGATTCCCGCAGTTTGTCGGCATCAAGTTCAATCTCGATCAGCACGGCGGGCTTCTCTCCCGTCATGCCTCCGGCCCGGTAAACGCCCAGATGAAGGGCGCCGTTCCGTTTGATCAACCGGCTTTCGCCGGCGTTCAATGCGGATCGCATGTCATCGTATCGTTCACGGTCAAAGTCGTAGACGCCGTTTTCGGCCGAAATCGTTTTGCCGATGGAACGGATGTGCACATAAATGTCCTTGATGTACGCGCTGCTGCCCTTGATGGAAGTCAGCCGATGGAGCATGTAGTTGATGCTTTCCCTGCGCTCGTTATTGTCCATCTTGTCCCATATCATGGAAATCTTGTGGAGCTGTCCTTCCTGCAGCAGATCGTACTGCTGGATTTCCAGCCATTCGATCTCACGGTTCAAATCCTGCAGATAGGAAGCGAGCTGCGCCAGCGTGTTTCTCGAGATCTCCTCGCCGGCGTTCTTGTAGCTCCAGTTGTACAAATAAATGCCGAGCAGAATGATGGGCAAGACCACGACGAGGTGCATGATCACCAGTCTGGCGAAAATGGTGTTGCACCGCAAATTTGCCGGTATTCTGATCAAGTCCAATCCCCCGATGCCGCCGTTCTTCCGCAGCCGGACATCCGCTGCGCCCCGGGCTCCGCGACTTGTCCGGGTCTGTCATCTTCTCGCAGCATGCCACCGGTTCACTTCCTCGGTGATCTCCCTTCCGCCCAGGCGGTGCCATTCCTCCACGAAGCGGTCGAATTCGTCGATCGGACTGCCGAGAATGATGCTGATGAACGTATCGTTTTTCAAATTTTCCAGAATGCTCAGACGCTCGATCATCGTCTCCGTCGGGGCGCCGTAAAACCGTTCGTACAGCAGTTGGCCGTTCTTCTCGTACTGGTCAAGGATCGCGAACGCCCCGTCCGGGCCGTACGTCTTCTCCCAGCCCCAGCCCGTCTCATCGTTTTGTTGCAGATAGGCCTCGATTTTCCTGTAAATCGATCGGGCTTCGTCCTTGAGCACGGACATGTCGCCCGTGCGCCGCGCTTCTTCCAGTTGACGATAGGCTTCCAGGTTTTTATGCGCCGGGAACGGCGTAACCGGTGAGAGCTGCCATGCGGGGTAGGGCGTGCTGTAGTAGGTTTCGTATTCGGCGGTCTCCCCCCAGTTCTTTTCCAGATGCAGGTTGAACAGCTTCACGATCGCCTCGGGATGTTCATACCCTTTCCGGACGGCCAGGAACTGATAAGTCGGGAATCGAAGCGGGACTTTCACTTCCGTTCCGGCGACCGCCACAATCGGGAACGCCCCCCATTCCGCTTCCGGGTCGTTGGTGTAGCTCGCCTGCACATCGAACGAAGCCCATTGCTGGCCGTACGTCATGCCGATCTTCCCGGCGGCAATCTGATCCCTGACTTTGATGCCGTCCTTGAATACGAATTCGCTGTCGATCTGACCATCCCGGTACATCTCCTGGAGCACTTGCAAGGCCGTCTTCACTTCCGGCTGCACCGCGCCGTACACAAGCCTGCCCGCATCGTCCTCGATCCACAGGTTCGGATAGGCGTGGAAACCGGCCATGAACCCCGTCAACCCCTTGACGGGGTCCCATAAATACTGGGTGACGGCCAAGCCGTACGTGTCGTGCTCGCCGTTTCCGTCGGGATCGTTTTCTGTAAACGCTTTCGAAATGGTCAACAAATCCTCCATCGTCCGCGGAGGTTTCAAACCGAGCCGCTTGAGCCAGTCGGTTCGTATCCACAGAAATTCGGCGCCTTCAATGGACGAGAGCGTTTCCGGAATTCCCATCAATTTGCCGTCGATCGTTGCCGCTTCGAAAGGGCCCGGCCCTTCCTGACCGAGAATCTCCTTCGTGAACGGCGTGGCGTATTGCTCATACACGTCGGTCAGTTCCTGGATCAGACCGGCTTCGCTGAGCTGCCGAAGCTGCTGGGCATCGACCTTGACGACGTCGGGAATGTCTCCCGAAGCAAGCGCAGCCCCCAGTTTCTGACGGTAGAGATCGCCCTTGGCCGTCCATTCGTACGTGATCCGGACGCCCAGCACCCGTTCATACAGCCGGGTCCACCGGTTGTCCTCCAGCGTCTCGCCCGGAAGATGGTCAAGCAATCCGTACAGATTGTCGCCGGTTTCCCGCACGAATGACAGTTCCACCGGAGAATCGTAGCGGCTCAGTCCGGGATGCGCATAGGCCGTCTCTTCGATCCCGGAAGGCGGAGGCGCTTCCCTGACGTCTCCGTCACCCCGGCATGCCGTCAGAAGCAGGACAAAGCTCGCTGCAGCCGTTGCCAGTCCGACCATTCGCTTGAACGGCATCCGCAATTCGGGCAACCTCTTTTCCCATTCGTTTTCGAAGCAAAATTGCGTGTATTTTTTATTATTTCGGCATTCCGCAGATCAGGCAACGTCCATATCTTGATTTTCTTACCCGTTTTTTACGAAATTATAGCGTATGAACGAAAAAAAGGAGCCGAAATCGTCGGGATTGCGGATTCCGGCTCCTGAAACCATGAGTCGCCCGGGCTGGGTTACGTTCTTCTTTTGATACTAAAATAAATCTGATAAGGTTCATAGCCAATATCCCGGATTCGCTTGAATGAAATGGCGGGATCCTGATTGGCCGTCTTGAAGAAATACCGCCAGCTCCCCCACTCGCGTTCATTCTCCATTACAATTTCGGAAGCGATGTCCTCACTCTCCACGTAGAGGATCCGTTCCGCATCGCATATGCCCGCCAACACTTCGGGGCCGTAACGAAAAGCGCCCGTATTTTCGTCATCGGGGAGCGGAACGAAACGAATGCCGATCGGCAGCAACACGCTGATCTTGTCGCCGTCCCGCCAGACCCGCCGAATCGGGTAGAATCGGGTGCTGTCCGACGTTTTTCCGTGAAACTCATCGTTCACATACAGGACAGCGTCCGACATGATCCATTCCGGAATTCGAAAATGGATTGCGAACGGCTGCTGCACGGATGTGCGGATCACGAAATCGTACTTTCGGTATGGCGGCAGGTTTTCATGAATTGCCGCAACTTCGTTGATCGACTGATAACCCGCAGTGTTGGAAGAAGTCATGCTGTTTCCGTTCATAGGATCCTGGGTCTGAATGATCCGGAGTTCCCCTCCGTTGATTTCCGTTGTCATCTCGGAATTGAAATATTGGCAAATGTAAATGTCGTCCCGGTCTTGATAATAAATGCCCCTGTTCCAGGCGGCATTCGCCTGAACCATGGTTCCGTGGCAGCAGAAGAAACTGCTCGTTTCCGTGCTCCAGTCCTTGCGCAATCCGGCCTTCATCGGAAGAAAGTACGTGAGCAGCCCGGTGCCGGGATGGTTGTGCGGATTGCCATTCAATGCATACTCCCGGTAATAGGTCTGCGCCATTACCCCGTTATAAAGATTGTATTCCCTGTATTGCGCATAGCCGGGGTCACCGGTATTGCCTGAACAGAAATTCCGCCAACCGCATCATGTTGTACACCGTGCAATGCTCCTGATTCTTGTCCCCGAGGCGGGCTTTCATCTTCATCTTCGGCATCCAGACTTCCCCGGAAGTCTGGCCGCCCGTGGCAAGGAAACCTCTTTCCGTCACCGCACAATTCCAGTAAGCTTTGACAACGTCCATCCAACGGCTGTCGCCGGTTACTTCATACGCCCTGGCACAACCGAGCACTTCCGGGATCGTCGTGTTGGCATGCATGTTCGTGAGCGGATCTTTCCCTTCCAGCAAGGGCTGAAAAAGCCTGCCGCGGTAATAGCGTTCAAGCAGCGTCTTGTACTTCCCGTTGCCGGTAATGTGCAGGAGATCGGCCCATACCTCCAGCATGCCGCCCGTCTCGACATCCAGAATGTCATCGAATTGGTCGCGGGTAAACCGGCCGCTCCATTCCACGAACCAGTCCGCGAAACGGTCCGCGATGTCCAGCGCCTTCTGATTCCCCGCGTACTGAAACGAATCCACCAGGCCCATGAAGAGCTTGTGAAGATTGTACTGCGGCGCCCAGATCGCTTTACCGGCAGCGATCCAGTGCAAATATTTCTCGGGAACCGGACCCGCCCATTGTCCGCCGTTGTCCTTCTGGCATTCGGCCAGTTCATCGATGATGCCATCCGCCTTGGCTTTCAGTTCCGCATCTCCGGTCGCATGATAATGAATCGCCGCCGCCGACAGCCAATGTCCCAGGAAATGGCCCCGAAGCTGACAGACCGGCGACTCCCAGCCTCCGTGCGCCCACGGCGGAATCTCTCTGCCCGAATACCGGCCGGCCTCCAACCGATAATTGAACAGCAGGCTGTCGCTGTTCAGCTTCATCAAGTACGCCCGGTTGGCTTGTTCCCGGCGCCGCAATTCGTGGTCGCGAATGATGACGTTTTTTCCTCTCAATTCATACATGAAAGGCCCTCCATTCATGAATGCTCATCGCCGGAACGTCAGCCTCGCTTCTCGTAACGGAAATAATCGAAGTCGACATAGCCGCCGGTTTCCCGGGTGGCATAATGGAACAATCCGAACCTGCAGCCCATGAAGTGATCCAATGTATATTTCAATTGCAGCGGACGGCCGACGGCATGCCACTCGCCGCCGTCCGCAGAGTAGAAGAAACGGGCAAGATCCGCGCTGTCACGGAAGTCGAAGTCGATTTTCAAATGAATGCTGTCGCCGTCGTACCGGATTTTCTCGACCACCTCTTCCCCGCCGTCTTCCCCTCTGACGCACATGGCAACATAACGCGCACCGTCTTCCGCAACGTGAATGCCGACGGTGCCGTAGAAATGCTGCAAGGCGACCAGGCCGGCGCGGTCTCCCGGTTTCATATGTGCAAACTCCATCAACGTCATGCCGCTGCACGCCGGGCCTTCCGTCCGCTGCGTCAGCGTATTGCGGGCATATTCCACGCTGCGTGCCGGACTTCCGGTTGCCAGCCTGAGCCAGCCCGGCCGCTCCGTCACGGACCACAGGCTGTTATCCGGATTGTGATTCCATTGCCAGTTCAGCGCCAGCCGGTTTTCGCTGTAGTCGAACGCATCGCTGATGACGAGCGGCCCCGCCGCCGCGTCCGGCAGCTGCAGCTCAAAAGATTGCGGCACCTTGCCATCCGTACCGAACACGGGCCAGCCGTCTTCCCATCGAACCGGAACGACGCAGGGCACCCGGCCGACGGCATCGTGGTCCTGGAACAGCACAGCCGCCCATTCGCCCGCGGGCGTATCGACAATGCCGCCCTGCGCAACGCCGTGGTTGCGGTAGCCCATGTCGTCATCGAGCACCACCCGCCTCTCGAAGGGCCCGAGCAGGTTGCGCGACCGGTAACAGATCTGTCTGCGGCGCTTGTTGCCGACCTTCGGCCATTCGATGAAGAACAAATAATAGTAGCCGTTCAACCGATAGGCATGGCAGCCTTCGCACCTCAGCCCGATGCCTTCCCGTTCCCCGACGAGCAGCAGTCCGTTGATGCCGCCCGGCTTGACGGCCGTCAAGTCTTCCGTCAGCTCCGTAATCCGGATGTCGCCGTTGCCGTGGATGACATAGACGCGGCCTTCGTCGAACAGCAGGCTCGGATCATGATAGACGCCGTCGATGACGGAACGTTCCCACGGCCCGTTCTCGATGTCCTTCGTCCGGTAGATATAGAACCGCTTCATGTCCAGACTCGAGAAGCACACGTAGAACGTGCCGTCATGACAGCGAAGATTGGGGGCCCATGAACCTTTGCCGTAGATCCCCTTGCCGTCCGACAACTTGTGGGCGTCATGATCCTCGAGCGTCTCGAACACATAGTTCACGATTTCCCAGTTCTTCAGGTTCACGGACTTCATGATCGGGCATCCCGGCATCGAATGCATGCTCGTGCTGACCATATAGAAAACGGATCCGACCCGAATGACGCTCGGATCGGGAACATCGGCCCAGATGACCGGATTGGTGATAAGCGTGCCGCCCACTGTGATCGCTCCTTCCGATTGGCGTGTGGCTGCTTGCCGGCATCATGCGTCTTGCGGCTCCTGCCCGGCGGAATCGATGACCGCCCAGAACGCCGGTTTCGCATGCAGCTGCCGGTCGAACAGCAGCGGCGCATCCGTGCGGTTCTGCACGGGGAAGTTGTTCAGCCACGTATGATCGTCCGCAATTCCCCAGAACACGACGCCGCCGATAATGTCCTTGTTCTCCCTGAACGCTTCGAACAGCTCGCGGTACCGGTCGGCCTGCTTCCGGAGAATGTCCTCCGGAATATCGCTTCCGTAGTCTCGCCGGTCGTTCCAGGCATAGAGGCTCATGTCCAGCTCGATGACCAGGTTATCCAGGCCGAGTTCGCTGAATTTCTTCATCGATTCGATGATCTGGCTGACGGAAGGCCCGTGGATGCTGATATGCGTCTGATGTCCGACGCCGTCGATCGGCACGCCCTTGTCCAGCAGTTCCTTCACCAGCTCATAGATCCGGTCGCGCTTGGCGGGACTGTCCGTACCGTAGTCGTTGATGTACAGCTTGATGTCCGGTCCGCCCGCTTCGCGCGCGGCGCGAAAAGCCGTCTCGATGTAATCGATGCCCGCGATCCGGTACCACGGGCTTGCCCGCATGCCGTCCGGATCGCCGGGTTCGACGACCTCGTTCACCACATCCCACGACCGGATATCGTCTTTATACCGCTCCACGACCGTGCGGACATGCCGCTCCAGACGTTCCAGCAGCAGCTTCTTGTTCGCTTCGCGTTTCTCCGGGTCGGTCTCGTCGACCATCGGTTTGCCTTCGGGATCCAGGAAGAACCAGTCCCCAACCTGATTATGCCAGACCAGCGTGTGGAAACGAAGCTCCATGCCGTTCGCTTTGGCAAATTCGACAATCCGGTCCGCCGGCTCCCAGTTGAACCGCCCTTCGGCCGGCTGGAGCGAAGCCGGTTTCATCGCATTCTCCGCAACGATCATGTTCACATGCTTCTTGAGCAGCTCTGCCCGGAGTCCCGATGTATGGGCCGGCTCAATGGCCGCGCCGATCGGGAACAGACCGGCGTACGCCTCGGCCAGCGACGGAATGTCCGGTTCCACGGAAGGCGCCGGCGCCGCTGCGGCGGGTTCGGGCTCCGCCGGTGACGGATCGGTTTCCCCGCCGGCCGCTCCGTCGCCGGTTGACTCGGCCGAATCGTCCGTTATCCCGGAATCGCTTGTATCCGGATCTTCCATGACCGCCGCCGCCTCGTTCACCTCGTTTGCATCCTGACTGCCGTCCTTGCCGCTCAGCACCAGCCAGGCCGCAATGCCCGCAATGGCGATCAACACCACAATGAGACCAACCTTCAAGATCTGCGTTCCCCCGAAATCCATCATGTTTTACTCCTCTCCCAGCTTCAGCGCCTGCGCAATGCGGATTCGCGTCAAGCGAACCGCGAGGATGAGCAGGCCGACGGCCAGCGTAAATCCGACGATGGCGTAAAGCTGCACGTAATCGCTCAACTGCCGGACGATTTCGAACGGCGGCACCTGCTCCGCGGCGGCGAAGGACATCTCGAACAGCGGAACGAACAGATCGCTGGTCAGATTGCCGATCCAGACGCCGATAACGACGGCCGCGGCGGAGGTGAGCGCCTGCTCGCTGACGAGCATGCCGATCATCTGCGGATACGGAATACCCATGGCCCTCAGCACCCCGTACTGGAGCGTCCTTCCGGACAACGTCAGCATCCAGAAGATCAGAAAGCCGAAGAAGCTGATCAGCATGGAAATGACGAAGCCCAGCGTCATGACGCCGTTGATCGCCAGCCGGAACGGCTCGTTCCGGGAAAGGATCAGCTCCTGCTTCGCATCGCGGAGGCTGACGATCTTGATCGATTTCTGCATCAACTGGTCATAGATCTGCTGGCTGGAAACGCCGTCCGCAAGCTTCAGCCACACTTCGTACGGTTCGAGCGCCAGCCGCTTCTGGATGGTGCCGAGATGGCCCACGATCAGCTGCGGTTTGGCGAGCCGCTCGTCTCCGGTGCCTTCGCGCTGCGGCAGCGGGTTCCAGGTCGGCCAGTAATCGATGATGCCGTAGACGGTGAACTGGACCTGGCTGACGCCTTCCCAATAGATGCGGATCGGATCGCCCGGCTTGAGTCCGGCCGCGTCGGCGATCGACCGGGAAATCAGCACCGCCCGCGGATTGGGCGCGATCAGATTCAGATAACGGTTGATGGGGTGATCGAGCAGCCCGTCCTTCATCCAGGCGGTCTCGCCGAATGCCTTCGTGTCGATGCCGAGCAGCGTAATCTTTCCGGTCTCGCCGCCCTTGCTGACAAACATGGCGCCCTCTTTCCGGAACACCTTCGCGACCGACTCCACGCCCTCCAGTTCCCTGAACGGTTCAAAAGGCGGCTCGGCATATTGGATGCGTCTCGGACCGGCAAGTCCGGCCCCGGACTGTCCCTGCTGAGGAACCATCTGACCGGAAAACGCCGGCGCGTCGTTCTCCCAGCGCGTCATGAGGACCATGTCAGCCCCGATGGCATAGCGGATTTTGCTTTCCATGTTGTCATTGATCGTCCGGGCCGCATTGGCGCTGAACAGGCCGGTCGCCACACTCATGACCAGAAACATTTTGATCGTCAGGTACTGTCCGGATGAGCGGCTGATCTGGACGAGCGAGTAGTAGAGCGCCGGCGGCCACCATCTGCGGCCTGCCATGTAGACGAGGCGGATGACCCACGGGTAGATCCGCAGCACGAGCAGCCCGGCGCCCAATGCGAACACCGCCGGCATCAGGAACAGAAGCGGATCGATCTGCAGATCAGCCGCATCGAGCGCCAGCCGCTTCACATCTTCCTGCCGCCGGGTGAAGTTGTACAGCAGGTAGACGGCTGCGCCGACGAGCATGAAATCAAGACCGGTCTTGTGCCAGAAAGGCATCTTCGTCATCCGGGCCATTTCCTGCTTGCGGCCCACGATGCTGACTCTTGTCGCCAGCAATGCGGGAATGAGAATCAGCAGAACCGCTCCGCCCGTTGCGAGCGCCGCAACCTTGTACGTGCCGACGTCCAGCGCAACCTCCAGCGCGGAGCGCTGCACGAAGGACAGAAAGACATTCGTCGCTCCGAGTATTTTCGTGAACAGGACGCCGAGGGGCGGTCCAGCAGCCAGCGCGCCGAGTCCGAGCAGGAGGCTTTCGAACGCATAGATGCCCGTGATCTGCAGCCGGCTGGCCCCGCGGCTGCGCAGCACGGCGATTTCCGTCTTCTGCCGCTCGATGATGAGATCGGCAACCATATACAGATAGAACACGAGCATGATCATGACGGGCGCGTAAAGCGCCAGCATCATGATGTCCAGCTTCGACTGCTTGCCTTGATAGGCTGCTGCCGTCGCGGTCGCCGGGATGTTGACCTCGGCCACGCCGAACCTGCCTTTGAAGTAGCGGCGGATGTCCCGGTCGGCCGCAACGAACGCATCGATCTTGTCGACGGAGAGCTGTTCGATATCCAGGGCGTAGCGCCATTCGAGCGCGGAAATGGCCAGCTTGCCGCCCTTCGTGAACTCGCGTTCGAACTGTTCAAACGGAATCAGAAAGCCGTCGGAAATCTCGTCGGTCAAATACGGCAGATAGGGATCGGCTTCCGGCGCCGTCTCCATGATGCCGACCGGGATGACGCGGAAGCGGACCCGTTCGTCCTGCATCGATTGCGCGATCAGCTCTTCCCCGAGATCGCGCTTCACCGCAAGCAGGAACTTCTGCGTCACCAGCGCTTCGAAGACGCCGTCCGTACGGTCCGCCGGCATCCGTCCGTCGATCAGCCGCACCCGCTTCTCCATGTCCGACAGCGCCTTGAAGCCGCCGGCCGTGTTCTGCGCCCGGATCTCCTGTTCCGACGCGTCCGCCCCGTAAACCTTCAGCCTCTGCGTGAACCTCTGCTGGTAGAAGGACAGCGCCTCAAGTCCCGTCCGTTCCGGAATCGATCGGACGAAGCGGTCGGCCTGGGCGATGCGTTTCGCCGTCTCTTCGTCCGCCTTGGCCGAAGCGACGGTCGTACTGATCCGGATGAAGCCGGGATAGACGGATTCCCTGCTCTGCAAGAGCTGAAGTTCTTTGTACAGCGTTCTTTGCAGAATGGCGTGGGAGTACAGCGGCATGGAGCTGAACAGCGCGACGCACACCGTAAGACCGAACCACAGGTTCAGCTGCAGCCATTTGTTCTTGGCCATCTTGCGGAGAATCATCATCAACAAGGCCATACGCACACCCATCCCGCGCCCGGCGGTCCGGGCACTTGTTGTTCGGTCAGTTGTTCAGCACAACCATCTGGCCTTCTTCGAGCCCTTTGACAATCTCGACTTCGGTCGGCGTCGTCAATCCCGTCTCGACGTCCACCTCTTTGATCCGTTCGCCCTCCACAACCTGCACATAATTGCGGCCCATGTATGAGCGGATCGCCGAGCGCGGCAGGACGATGACGTTCTCCCGTTTCTGGAGCGGGATCGTCAAGTCGGCGCTGTGGCCGATCTGTACGTCTCCCGGCGGGTCGTCGATGCCGACAACGATCGTCACCCCGTTGCGCTCCGCCCCTGCGGGATCGGCAGTCAACGGAGCGCTGGAAGGCGTCTGCAGCACCTTGCCCGTGTACTCCACGCCTTTGTACTTCAGAAAGGCGGGCATCCCGACTTCCAGTCCGAACAGTTCGCGCGATTCCGCCGCCACATAAGTCAGCTGCACGCTGTCCGGGTCCGCGATGGTCACGATCGGCTGGTATGCGCTCACCGTGTCGCCCTCTTTCATCGACGCGACGAAGATGACCGTACCCGAGATCGGCGCGTGCAGCCGCGCCTTGCCGAGCCGCGTCTCCATCGCCTCGAGCATCTTCTGCTCCCGTTCCAGATCAATTTCCCGCAAGCGAAGGTCGACGCCGCTTGCGCCGGAAGTGCGCGCTTCTTTGTAAAGCAGCCGGGCGCGCTCCACGTTCAGCCGCTGCAGCTCCGCCTGGAGCTCCAGATCTCCCACTTCCAGTTCCGCCACCGGCTCGCCGGCCTCCACATGGTCGCCGAGCGCAACATTGATGGATTTCAGACGTCCGCCCGATTCCTTGAACGAGAGCGTCTCCACACGGGACGAAACGAAATGCGCCGTGCCCCTCAGGTACGTCTCGATCGTCCCCCTGGACACCACCGTGTAATCGAGCGGTTCCCTGGCGGGTTCGACGAGCGGCGGCTGAAGCGCCTCGTCTTCGACGGGGAGAAACGAGCATCCGGAGAGAACAAGCGATGCGGCCGTAAGTACGGCCAACACCGCAGCCAGCCCTCTTGCGCGGAACATCCGGTTACGCCCCCTCTTCTTACCCGACAAGTCCGGTCCGTTCGATGCTTTCCACGAAGTAACGCTGCACGAACAGATAAATGATGATCAGCGGCAGGATGGCCAGCAGAATGCCCGTGTCCTGAACCATGCTCTGGTAGAACGGATCCTTGTTGGTCGCGACGCCGCCTTCAAGGAAGATCGACAGATTGTACGGCAATGACGCGAGCTGCGTTGACATGACTTTGCTCGACGTCAGATAGGTGGTCGTGAAGAAGCTGTCGTTCCATTGCCAGACGAACGAGAAGAGCAGCACGGTGACGATGGCCGGCACCGCGTTCGGCAGCATGATGCGCGCGAACGTCGCGCCGACGCCGGCGCCGTCGATGTAGGCGGCCTCCTCGATCTCCCTGGGAATGCCCCGGAAAAATTGCCTGAAGATAAAAATGAACAGCCCCGCCTTGAGCGAGTTCGCCGTTACGGAAGTCAGGATGAACGGCCAGTACGTATTCAGCAGATTGACGGTTTTTCCGGTCAGCAGCGGAATGAGTCCCATCAGACTGAAATCCTTCAGGTTCATGTAAATCGGAATGAGTATCGTCGTGGGCGGGACGAGAATCGTCAGCACGACCCCCGCAAAAAGCAGATTGCTGCCTCTGAACTTCAGCCGGGCGAACGCGTATCCCGCGACCGCGCTGGAAGCGGCGGTCAGCAGCGTGGTCGTCCCGGCCAGCGCGAACGTGTTCACAAGCGTCTCCCAATAATCCATGATCGAGATGGCCTGCCTGAAATTGTCCATGGTGAAATGTTCGGGTATCCAGACCACGATCGGCGAATAGAGATCCGTCTTGTCCTTGATCGCCGTCGATATTTTCCGCAGAATCGGGTACAGGATGACATACGACAATCCCGTGATCAGCACGAGCCGGATCAGCGACCACAGCCATCGCTTCCAGCTCTCCGGCGACAACAAGCGCGCGATCGTCAACTTGAGCGCCCCCCCTCTATTCCTGATAGAAAACTCTTTTGGATACGAAATACGTGGTAATCAGCAAGATCAACATTACGACCGCGAAATAGATCCAGGCCATCGCCGAACTGAGTCCGAAATCGAAGTTGTCGAATCCGGTCGAGATGATCAGATCCGTCATCGCATTCCGGGAGAACGAGTCGATGATCGTATAGACGACGTTGACCAGGATGAGCGGGCTGACCATCGGGAACGTGATCTTCCAGAACGCCTCGTATCCGGTCGCTCCTTCGATCTTGGACGCTTCATAGAGCTGGGGGGAGATCGTCTGGATGCCGGCCAGGAAAATGAGAATCTGCACGCCCGACTCGCTGATGATTTGATAGATGCGGTCGACGGCCCCGGTCAGATACAGGACGATCGTCTCGCTCACGCCGACTTCCAGCATCATCCGCTCCAGTTCGAAGGATCGCAGCACATTGATCGGGCCGCCGGAAGCCGCGTTCTGATTCATGATGGTCTGCACGAGGCTGGAGGACTCCAGATTCGCGATGATGCCGGAAGCGAGAATGACCGGCAGGAAGAAGATCGCCCGGGCCAACGCTCTGCCGACGAATTTCTGGTTGAGCAGAACGGCGAGAAACAGACTGAAAATGATGATGAGCGGCACGTTCACCACCATGTTGACGACCGACTCGGTGAGCGTGCGGTTGAAATTCGGATTGACCGTCAAGGCTTCCACGTAGTTCGCCATGCCGACGAACCGGATCGTCATCCCCTTCGAATCGGCATCGATCGCGCTGAGGCTGTACCGCAGGGACAGGATGAGCGGTACGGCGAAGAAGAAGACGAACCCGAGCAGCCATGGCAGGACGTACAGGAATCCCCAGATTGCTTTCTGCTGCGCATAGGTCAACGGTTTGCCGCCGAATCGCATGAACCGTTTCATGACCGCTCGCCTCCCGTCACATAGCTCTCGGCTTCAATCGTCCGGCCTTCCGCCGTCACCGGGTGTCCGTTGTAGTTCACGATGACCGACATGCCGCTTTCGTAGACCGTCTTGAATACGCCTTCGTCCAGTTTCTCATGGGCAACGATCCGCTCGTGCCGGACGTCTTTCAGCACCTCGTTCACTTCCCGGTAGATGTCGGCCGCCTTATCCATCCACAGCGCATAATGGACGGCATACAAATCATGGTGATCCGTATCTTTCACCTTGTAGTTCGGCTCATGGATCCAGGTGAAGGATACGCCGGATCCGTACTCCAGACAGCGGAGCACATATTGCCGCTCGTTCGGATAGTGCGAGAGATTGAACGGCGCTCCCGTATAGTCGATGTATCCGCGGATCACCATCTGGTAGAACGGAATCGTCTCGTCTTCGATCTTGAATCCGCTGCTCGCCAGCGGGGCGTTCGTAATGTCCGTCACATAAGGCAGCGCGTACGCGTTGCCCCCCTCGGCCATGATGTTCAGATCCGCCTCGTGAATGCGCTGCAGCGCGCGGACGGATATGCTCTCGGACTCGGCGCGGTCGATCGTCCGGCGTTTCCGGTAATCGCTGTTCAGACGGTCGGCGAGATCCCGCAGCGAGATGCCGCCCGTCTCGTACGCGGCTATGCCGTCGAGCATGCCCTCGACGTAGGAACCGACCAGCCTCGGGGATACGACATAGGACGGCGATCTGCCGACATCCCGCCGGCCCAGCGCCGGATCCAGCGGATAGATCGCGGCGGGCACGCCCCGCAGCGTCCGGGCGGCATCCTTGGATTCCCTGAAACTTTTGCCCGAATGGGCCATCACGACGGCGACATCCGGGAAGAACGAAATCCCCTGCTCCCGGACGAACGCCGTGAATTCCCGCAATCCCCGGCTCCCGCCGACCGCCCGGTCAACCGCGATGCGTTCGGGAACGCTGTGATCGAGTCCGCCGTTGAACCAGCCGGCGTACTTCAGGTTGATCCGATGGACGCCGCGTTCCTGCAGCCGGCGGATGATGGTCTTCGCCTGCTCGAACGTCGTCAACGGTTCGAGCGCACGGTACGGAATGCCGACGACATGCTTCTTCTTGTCGATGCTTCCGACCAGCTGCAGATAGAACGGCATGTCCGTTTCCCCATCCGTCTCCCGGTCCGTCTGCCGCCGGGGCAGTCCGCCCGTGCGCTCCAGATATTGCTGATAATATTGGGCCATTCCCGCATACGACGCCTCCCGGCCGCTCAGGAACGCGTAGCGGATCGTAAAATCCGTCCGCACCGGACGCTCCTGAAACTTCGGCAGCGTGCGGTGCTGATCGTCCGCCTGCAGCGTCACTTCATCCTTGTTGATCATCTGAAAGCTCGGGTACACATAGTTGTAGCTGTTCAGCCGGCCGGCGACGTCGGCGTTGATGGACGCGACGGAAGCTCCCTGCTCGATGATCGCGAGGAAGGCGCTTTCTCCCTCCCGGATGATGCCGAACACCGGCAGCCTGACCGCCTGCTCCCGGATCGCATCCTCGGTCCTTTCCATCGTCAGATCGGTTCCGTACACCGTTTGCCGGTAGGCCGGAACCATCGTTTTCCCGTTGTTGAAATGAATGAGCGCGCCGGAACCGTCCGGAACGAAGATCGAGCCTCTGTCATCCTGTCCTCCCGCCCCGAAGAAGCTGAGGACGGAAACCTCGCCTACGGGAAAGCCTTCGGGATACCGGATATCGGCGACCGGAACGTTGACCAAGAGATTGTCGCCGTCCAGGGTGTATTCGATCGCCGCCAGGAAGATCCGCGCCTCGGGTTTCTCCTGCGTGAACCCGAGCTCCTCCGTGTCCTGCTGCAGGTCTTCTTCCGTATAGCCGGCGTCTTCGAACGCTTTGAACGTGCGGGCAAGCTGCAGTCCGCTCAGCGCGCTGTCGTTCCGCACATAGACCGGTTTGTCGGGGTCTTTCTTGTATGCAATGGTCAACGCGCGCTGCCCCGTCCGGTCCAGCTTGCCCGACAGTTCCTTGAAGCGGGCTTCGCTCAGCATCAGCGGCAGATCGGCGGCCGTCCGTTCGGCGGTGCCGAATTGCCAGGTCACCCGGACACCGTCCGGGATCGGTTCGAACGCGATCTGCTTGTGGGCGACGCTGTCCGTATAGGTATTGATCGATTGAAGCTGTCCGAATCGGTTGTAATAGTCCAGTTTCAGCTGCGCCGACAGCAAGTCTTTGTTGACTCCGGAAGCGATCGGATCCTGATCGCGGTCGGGCGGGTTGCTGTGCCAGATGTCCCCGCTCCGCTTGTCGCGGACGGCGATGGCGCCCGTCTGGTCGTCCACGAACAATTGCAGATATTCGTTCTCGGCGATGCCTTTCATCCCGGACAGCTGCGCATCCGTAAAGGAAGCGGCAAGCGGCGCTCCCGGCGTGAACGCATCCGTTGTCCCCGCGGTTTCGTCCGCCGCTCCCGGATGGGAACCTGAGCAGCCCGCCAGACCGATCATGGCCGCGAGGCACGCGATCAGCAGCGGTTTTCTCACCATGCGCATTCCGCCCCCTCTTCAATACCGTAAGGAAATCTCCTGATAAATGACGGTGACGAACGAGACGATCTGCTGAAGCAGGCTGAAGAAGAGCAGACAGATAAACGCCAGGAAGCCGATTGCCACCACGGTCAGCAGCATCGTCCCGACCGTCTTGGCGGGCGTATATTGATGCACCGTCATATTTCCGACGAACAGCAGATACAGCGACCAGAGGACGGCGACGCTTTCCGAGAAATAATAGAAAGCCGCTTCCTGCAGCGTGATCGCGTTGCTCAGCCAAATCCAGGGAAAACGGATGATGATCATCGGGATGAGCGCGAAACAGGTGGACGCGAAGATCTCGACGAACTTCCCTTCACCATCCATCAGCGTCGTGAGCGACCAGTTGGCCACGCACCAGAACAGGACGGGCACGGCCACATAGACGATCTCCATCAGGCTGTTCATGTCGTCCGGGTTGTACAGATGAACGACGAAGCCGCTGTACTGGCTGCTCAGGATGTTGGTGGCGGCCATCAGGACCAGAATGGCAAACGAAACGATCAGATTGGCTTTCCTGCTTTGTTCGTACTTGAGTTCCCAGTAACCCGCGAACGGATGGAAAATGAGATAGAACGGGAACCGGACAAGCGCTTTACTCAAGGGTTGCGGCCCCCTTCCTTCTCAGCATCTTCCTCAGTTTCTTCAGCAGCAGCAGACCGGCGGTCACCGCCATGGCCGCCGACAAGACCGCGGGCAGATACTCCCGGAGCACTTCCTTGCGGCGGAGCTGGAACGCCTTCGAATAGTTGCGCTGATCCATGCTCAGCTTGAAATACTGCATCGCTTCGGCATATTTGCCCTGGCGCAGCAGCGCCTTCCCGATGCCGGAGTAGGCGAATTCCAGGTTCGCGTTCATGTCGACCGCCTTGCGGAACAGTTCGACGGCCCGCTCCTCGTCCCCGCGGTAGTAGCTTCTGACCGCTTCATTGAGCGTGCTGCCGTATTCCGTCACCTGGAACAGCGTAATTTCGCCGAGCGCCTTGTCCAGAACAAGGAAGTCGTCCCCCAGCCGTTCAATGGCGACCGGCGTGTTGAATTCGCCCCGTTTGTTCCCCAGCCCGCCGAAAACGTACATCAGATGTCCGTCGCCGTTGTACGTGAAGATGCGGCCCCGCTTGGCATCGAGCACGGAGTAGATCTCGCTGTCCGCCACGTCGATGTCCACCAGCCGGGAAGGGCCGGCGCTTGCCGTGTAGCGAATGTCTCCCCGCGGGCTGAAATAGCCTTCCCTGCGCAAAATGTCGTTTCCGTGCGCGTTCAGCTTTTTGATCGTTTCCCCCCATTGATCGCCGTTCGTCGCGTAGATGAATCCTTCTTCATTCATGTCCAGGCTCGTAAATTCCGTCGGCACGAACAGCACCATCCGGCTTCGCTGCTCGCGCGTCGAGATCCGTTTCCAGAACAGTTCGACCGGATCGACCCGGACGCGATTGGCGCCGATGAAGGAGGTGAACGTTCCGTCGGCGTTGAATTCCATGAAGCCGTCGAACACCCCGACCGCCAGCACGTACAGCCGCTGCGCCTTGTCGGCGGCAATTCTGACGGGTTGGAATACGAAGTTGGCCGGAAGCAGTTCGGATTCGGGCGACTCGATCACCTTCACCAGATGGAGCTGACGGTCCAGATGGACGATGCGCCTGTTCCCGGTATCGGCGATCAGCACTTCCTTGTCATCCGTCACGAAGATCCCCTGGGGGTTCGCGAACGTATCCTCATGTCCGTCCCGGACGAAGGAATCAATGACCGACGCCGGCTGCAGCTGCCGGTCCAATACGACAATCCGGTTGTTGCCGGAATCCAGCACATAGATGTCACCGTCCGCCGTAACGAACAGATCGTTCGGTTCCTTGAACGGCCCGACGCCGAGATCCCGGCCGTTCAGCAGCGCGGCCGGCAAATACGGCGCGGGCGAACTGACCGTATCCCCCCAGAAGGAGTAGTTGTAGGCCACGGGGACGCCGTCGGCCCGGGCGGCCGCTGTGCCCATGCCCGCGCCGAGCAGACCGGCCATCGCCAGGAGGACGACGACGTGTTTGATCCGCATGCTCATCCGCATCCTGCGCCCCCTTCCTAATCTTTCATCCCGGATGAGGCCATCGTCTGAATGACGTTGCTCTGGGAGATGACGAAGAGCGTGATCGGCACGATCATCAGAATGAGCGCGACCGCCGCCCCGACGCCCGCCCGGGCGATGCCGCCGAGCGAAATTTGCCCCAGCGCGTAATGAAGCGTCTTCAGGTTTTCGCTGTAAATGAAGCTGCCGCCGTCGCTTCCCCACAGCATCGGAAACTGCAGAATCATCAGCGTCAGCCACGCCGGCTTCACGTTCGGCATGACGATGCTCCAGTAAATCCGGTATTCACTCGCGCCGTCGATCTTGGCCGCTTCCAGCAGGGCGTCCGGAATCTGCTCCATGAACTGCTTCATCAGGAAGAGGCCGAGCGAGAAGGCGAGCGACGGCACGATGATCGACGCGTGCGTGTTGATCCATCCGAGCCAGGACATGACCATGTAGTTGGGAATGGCGGTGACATGACCCGAGAACATGAGCGACAGCACCACAATCGAGAACAGCGTCCGGGAACCCGGAAAACGGTATTTCGCCAGCGGGTAGGCCGCCATGGAGGCCAGCAGAATATGTCCGGCCGTCCCGATGATCGTAATGAGCAGTGTGTTGGCGATGTACCGCGACAGCGGCACCCAGGAGTTCCCCATCAGGGCCACCAGGTCGTAGAAGTTGTCCAACGTCGGATTGCGCACGAAAATCCGCGGCGGAAAAATAAACAGTTCGTCCAGCGGCTTGAACGCGTTGTTCACCGCGTAGATGAGCGGGATGGCCGAGAAACAGCCGAATACGCCGAGAAACGCGAACAGAATGAAACTGACGGTGAACGAGCGGTTCAACCTTCTGCGGATGCGAAAGGCCGACCACAGTTTGTAGGTCATGTCATTCCCCCACCTTCCGCAGCAGCTTCTGCGTCATCAGGTTCGTCCCGATCATGATGAGGAACAGAACCGTCGCAATGGCGGACGCATAGCCCATCTCGAAGCGGATCGTGCCGTAGTCCATGAGATGGGTGACCACGGTGTGCGCCGCATAGTTGACGCTCGGGAACCCCGCCAGCGCGATCGAGATATCGGCGACGGCGAAGGAGGCGGTGATCTGCATGACAGCGCCGAACATGAGTTGCGGCCGCATGGACGGCAGCGTGATGTACCACAGTTCCTGCCAGCGGTTCTTGATGCCGTCCACCGCTCCCGCTTCGATCAGCGTCTTGTCGATCGTCTGAAATCCGGCGATGAAGGCGAGGAAGCTGGTGCCGAGGCTGAGCCACAGCTGGACGATGATGACGATGGACAGGATATACTTCTCGTTCGTCAGCCATTGGATCGGCTCCAGAATGAAACCGTACCGCATCAGAAAGCCGTTCAGATAACCGTAGCTGTCGCCCGAGAACAGGATCAGCCAGATGAAGAACACGTTCCCGGAGATGGACGGCGCGTAGAACACCAGCGTCATGAAGGCCCGGATCTTGGGCGACAGCTCGTTGATGATCCAGGCGAACAGGAAGCAGGCGAGATAGCTGACCGGACCGGTAATGAGCGCGAAAATGAACGTATTCTTCAAGGCGATGATGAAGATGTCGTCATCCAGAAAGAGCCGCGTATAATTCTGCCACCCCACGAATCGGGGAAATTCGAGCATGTTGAAATAGAAGAAACTGAGCCCCATCGAGACCACGACCGGTATGACCGTGAAGGTAAAGAAAATGAGCATGTACGGGCCGATCAGGATGTAGTAGTGCCTGTTTCGCTTCAACTCTCGCACCAGACCGGCCAATCGCGACTGCTTCTTCGCACGGGAAAGGCCGGGCACGGTGTGTCGGGCCGTTTCGGCTTGCATGGGCTCACCCCCGGCTGCTTAAGGCAAATTGAACTCTTTGCGCTTGAGCGCGATTTCGTCGTTGATGTACAGGACATAATCCGACAAGGCTTCGCGGGGATTCTCGTTCGCATTGACCACCCGGCGGAAGGCGTTGTCCAGATGTCTGCCGGTGAAGTATCCGCCCGGCACTTGCGGAATGCCTTTGACCCATTTCCATTGTTCTTCCAATTTCTTGTAGTCTTTGACCGGCCACGGCAGTTCCGCGAGCGCCTCGACATTCGCCGTCGGGTAGCGCGCCGCCTCGCCCATGAGCGCCTCCATCTCGCGGCCGTACATCATCTGCGTGTCCTTGTCCGTCCACCACTTCAGGAACGTCCAGGCCGCGTCCTTGTCTTTCACCTGCCGGAGCATCACGGCGGCGGTGGTGTGGCTGGCCACATCATGGCGCACGGTTCCGTCCTCCCGCACCGTGCCGGGGACGAGGGTGAATTCCCACAACCCCTTGATTTCCGGCGCGAATACCGAGAGCATGTTGTACATCGTATAGTCCGCTATGCCGATCGGCATCTCGCCCGTCCGGAACCGGTTCGGGAAATCGGCGGTCAGCGGAAACTTGTAGCTGGTGTAGAACTGCGTCCACCGTTTGAACACGTCCATGGACGTATCCGAGTCCAGCGCGCTGCGCTTCTGGTCGTCCGTGTAGAACTCGCCGCCGTTCTGATAGAGCAGCATGGCGAACGCCGCGTTCGGCACCAGGTTCGCGTTGTTCAGCGTGTTCTCGAGCGGCAGGTAGAACTCCATGTTTTTCTTCTGCAGCACGGAGATCATGTGATAGACCTCCTCCCACGTCTCGGGAGGCGTCAGGCCGAGCTCCTCCAGAATGTCCTTGCGGTAGAACATTACCGGGAACATCTGCTGCTCCGGCAGCGCATACACGCCTCCGCCGTACCGGTAAGGCGTCAAGGCGCTTTCGCGGAACCGTTCCGCCACTTCCGCAAAATCGGGGAACGTAGACAAGTCGATCGCCGCGCTTCTCATGGCGTAGTTCACCGGCACTTCCTCGCCGACCTGCAGGGCGACGTCCGGCCCTTCGCCGGCCAGCGTCGCCGGGAGCAGAATCCCCGCCGGCACGAGTCTGAGCTTCACGGCTATGTTCGTCTCGGGCGTAAAATAGTCGTCGATCAGCCCTTTGAGCACCTGCGCCTGGTCCCGCCCCGTCGTAATCCATACCGTGATCGACCGGTCCCCGCCGCCGATGTTGCCGATGCTGTCGTAATCCTCCGTGTACGAGGCGATCAGGGAGCCGAGTTCGTGCTTGATCCGCTCCAGCAGCGTCCCTTCCGCGCGCGGAGGTTTCCGGTCGGGAGAGTAGATGACCAGATAATCCAGCGTCAGCGGCTGCTCCCGCACGGTCAGCAGCCAGGTGCCGAGGGCGCCGACATTGATCTTGAAGGAATTCAGGCGTCTGGCGACGGTCTCCGGATGCGCCGCCATTTCCTCCAGCTGGTGGACCATCGTATGGAGAACGGCGACTTTGTCGCTCCGTTCGCCCGTCGTCTGTTCCAGATAATCCGCCACGCTGCGGATCGTGTCGGCCTGCTTCCCGAGGACGTCCAGCATGTCCGGAATCCGCTTCTCCAATTGATAGTCGCGGTAGGGATCCGGCGTGTTGGACGTGATCATGACGATTTTCCGATACAGCTCGTTAAGCTGAAGCACGCTCGACTCGATCGTCCGGATGAGCGGCGCGATCTCGCCGAGGGTCACCTGCATGCGGATCCGGTGCTTGCCTTTGGTCAAATAAAAGAAATAAGGCTCCTCCCCGCCCAGGACGTCCGTTCTCCATTTCATGTCGAAGTCAAACCGGACCCGCTTCATTTCCCGGAACGGATATTGTCCGTCGATCATGATGCTGCGGGTGGCGAACAGGCCGCGCAGCTGGTCCTGTTTGCGCTTCAGCGCGATATGATACAAGCCGTCCTCTTCCACTTCGAACTCCCATTCGATCCACTGACCGGGAAGCTTCCAGTTCAGTCCGCCGATGGTGTTGATCCGGATCTTGGAGACGTGGTACGGCTCGACCGACGAACTCGACCGGTCGGCCAGCGGATACAGGGTCGGCGACGACTTGAGCACCGCATCCTCCGCCTGGAGGATCACAAGTTGATTGCTGGCCGGCTTCAGCCCATCCGCTTCATAACCTTTCCTGACCTCTTCGTACGACTTAATTTCCGGCTCCTGGTACAGTTCGATGTAATCGATGGCCATCGGCTCCCGCAGCGCCGTCAGGGTGATGCGCTGCACGCCCCTGTCGAAATGGAACGCGTACGGCTCGTCGACATCCCCTTCACTGTCCGTGAACGAAGCGATCCGCCAGGCCGGTTTCTCGACCTGGGTCGGCCGCAGATCATTCCCCCGGTCGTCCCTGCGGATCGTATCGTGCCGGTTGCCCCATGTCCGGTCGAACAGCAGCAGTTCCGCCCCTTTGAAAGGGATTTCGCCGTTGATGCTGAACGACCGCTCGACAGCCGAACTTTTGCCCTGAACCGGATAATAATGAATGCGGATGTTGTACAGTCCCGGGCGGCTCACCGGAACATCCCAGCTGATCGAACCCGTCTCCGGCGTCAGGACGGCTGTCCCGTCGAGCCCTTCATAACGGTCCACAACCGCGAAGCCGTCTCCGACGGTCTCGACAAAGTCCTCTCCCTCGATGCGGATCACTTCGTCCGGCCGTTCCGCGCCGGCATGGCCGGCCAGGTAACGGTCATACCCGTTGCCCAAGCTTTCGTCCGTCACGGCAACGAAATCGGCCATCGCCCGGACGCGCCCGCCGCTGCCGGAGCCATCCGAACGGTTAAACATCCAGACAGACAAAAAAAGAACGGCAAGCACGAGTGCAAGGTACGCGTACCTCTTCTTGCGGATGTTCACCATTCTCCTCTCCTGCGACACAAGATCGAAATTGGACGACAGTCCCCGGATAGAAGCGTTCTATGCGGGGACTGTCGGTCACCGTTCCGTTTGCGCGTGTCTACGATCCGTACACTTCGTCGATGGCCGCCTGGAAGACCGGCTTGTATTTTTCAACGACGGTGGAAACCGACACGCCGCTGTTCAGCTCGCCTTCAAAATCGTAGTAGCCGAGGTTCGGGAAGGTATGGTGATCCAGCACGAGCATGTTGGGCGCGACCATTCTCGCGTTGTTGATGTCGTCTTCGTTCGTGAACAGCGTCTCGTACCAGCCTTGGTCCGGGTAATCGTAGACCGAATCGATATCGTTGATTTTCTCCCAGATATACATGAGCTGTTCGGGATTCGGAATGGCCTTCGGGATCGTGAGCGCCTGGTACAGCGCTTCGAAGGAATGGTACTCCGTCGCGCTCGGCCCCTTCGGGAACGGCACGAAACCGATGTCGGCATCCGGCATATCCGTCTTGATGCCGCTGAGCTCCCACAGCGCGCCCGCATACATCAGCGTGTTGCCCTGGCGGAAGAACTGGCCGGGCTCCGTCCAGTCGCCGCCTTCCGTCGGTCTGCTCACCTGTTCGGTTACGAGACGCGAGACGAAGTTGAGCGACTCGAGCGTTTTCGGATCATCGAGATTTTGTTTGTCATCCTTCGTGAGCGACGTATTGTTGGAAGCGAGCGCGAATTCGAGCAGCCCCCGGTTGGCGAGGCCCCAGGTATCCAGCTTGCCGTCGTTGTTCGTATCCCGGTTGGCGTCCTTGGCCACCTGGATGAACGTGTCCCAATTCCAGTTGTCTTCGTTTACATATTCTTGAAGCGGTTTGATGCCGAGCTGATTCATCAGCGTGCGGTTGTAGAAAATGCCCTGGACCAGGTTGGCATGGTTTTCGGAAAACCCGTAGCCTCTGCCCTGGTAGGTGTAGTATTCATTCGTCACTTTCTGGTTGAACGCGTTGGCGTTCTTCGTGTACTCGTCGATCGGCCAGAGCAGATCCTGCTTGACCAGCGCCGGCACGGTGTACGTCTTGCCCAGCCGGACGATCTCGCCGATCGGTTCGCCGGCGAGCAGCGACGCCGTCACTTTCTGCTGATATTCGCCGTAATCGATCGCAATATATTCCACCTTGAAGTTGTGCTTGGCCATCAACTCTTCCAGGTTTTGTTTCCGCTGGATGTTGTCCGGATTGTCTTCCGGAATGGTCATGTCCCACCACGACACGATCCGGATCGTCTTGCCGCCCAGATCGAAATCCATCTCCGGCGTCCGGTACACGTCATCCTCCATGTCCTCCGTTTCGTCGACCGGCTCGCCCCCGGTCTCCGTGTCGACGGTTGTCTCGTTTCCGGACGAACCGGTGCTGTCATTGTTGCCGTTATTGCTCGAGCCGCCTCCGCTGCATGCGGCCAGCAGCAGGAGCAATGCGCACAGCAGCATGGCCATGGTGCGAATCCGCATTTCGAATCCCCCTCGTTCGGTTGACTTCGCCAAAGAGTTTAGCGCTTACAAACGAGAGGCAACAACCGGACGGACACCAGATCTTTCACCCGGCAAACGATAGGACCAAAACCGGCAGACCCGCCTTGCGCCGGACTTCGGAGCCGAACTTCGGAGCAACAAGTAAACAACGGCGAGCAATGCAAAGAAAAGCACATTGTCGGTGTTCCGTGCGGTTTCCATAATGAAAACTGACAGCGTCGTCATTCCTCGAGACGACGGGCTCCGAATAATGATGGGCAGGGGGCGAACATCATGCATCCGGTGCTGCTGGTTGATCCGAATGATCATTCGAGGGAAAAAATCAAGAAGATGATCGAGCGGAACCGCTGGGGATTTGCCGTGGAAGGATGGGCCGAGACGTCTGCGGACGCCATGTCTTTGATGTCCCGGCGCCTGTTCTCGCTTGTGCTGATCAACATTCGGCGCGAGTACACCCGCGGCATGCAGTTGTGCGACCAGATCCGTCAGAAAAGCCGCATCCCGATCATTCTCGTCGGCGGAAGGAAAAGTTTCCATCTGGCCCGGAAAGCGATGCGTTACAAGGTCAGCGACTATTTGCCTGACCCGGTATCGTCCGACGAGCTGCTGCGAAGCCTGCAAACCGTCAAAAGCGAAATCGAAACCGCTTCCGCTTATCCGTCCGGCCTGTCCGGCGAAAATACGCAAGCGCTTTCTTCTCCATCCGGCATCATCGATCAGGTGAAAACGTACGTTCGGGATTCGCTGCACGAGAACATTACCCTGAAAGAGATTGCCCGCATCCTGCACTTCAACTGTTCTTATCTGGGGCAGAAATTCAAAGAACACGAGAATATGACGTTCAACGAGTATCTGCTGCGGCAGCGCATGGAAAAGGCCAAATCGCTGCTTGCGCATACGCACCTGAAAGTGTATGAGATCGCAAGCGAAGTCGGCTATTCGGACCTGGACTGGTTCTACAAGAAATTCAAAGCGTACACCGGCGTCAGCGCCAATCAATACCGGAAAATGTTCTCCGGCACCGCATGAGCCGGCCGGAACGCTCCAGATGCGGTCCCGGCTGCATTTCCATTTCTCCCCTCGCCGGGTGTATAATAGCTGGAGAATAAGGGCGTTTGTCCCGACGGGAAAGAGGAGACCGCACATACCATGCCAACGTCACGGTCCAAGGCGGCCGCGCCCAGCCTGACGGAAGGGCCGATCGCCAAAACGCTGTTCGTCTTTTCGCTGCCGATCTTGCTCGGCAATGTGCTGCAGACGCTGAACGGTTCCATCAACTCGATCTGGGTCGGCCGCCTGCTCGGCGAGACAGCCCTGGCGGCAACGTCCAACGCGAACTTTCTGATGTTCTTCCTGATCAGCGCCATCTTCGGCATCTCGATGGCGTCGGTCATCCTGCTGGGGCAGAATCTGGGAGCGCAGCGGATTCAAGAAGCGAAAAAAGTCGTCGGCACCAGCACCAGCTTTTTCTTCATCCTGTCCATCATCACCGGCGCGCTCGGCATCCTGTTCTCGCCGCTCATCCTCGAGCTGCTGAACACGCCGGAGGAAGCCATGGACATGGCGGTGATCTACACGCGCATCATGTTCGCGGGCACGCCGTTCATGTTCGGCTTCAACCTGATCATGGCCGTCATGCGCGGCGCCGGCGATTCGAAGACGCCGTTCTATTTCCTGCTGCTGTCCACCGTGCTGGACATCGGACTCAATCCGCTGCTGATCCGGGGATACGGCCCGTTCCCCGAGATGGGCATCGCCGGTTCCGCGACGGCCGCGCTGATCGCCCAGTTCGTCAGCCTGATTCTGCTTCTGGCGTATCTGTACGGCAAGCAATACTTCCTGCGGATAACGCGGGACGAACTGCACCTGCTGCGCATGAACTGGCGGATCGTCAAGCTGACGATCCAGAAAGGCATCCCGATGGGCCTCAACATGGTGATCGTGTCGCTGAGCAACCTGCTGCTCATCCATATCGTGAACGGCTACGGCACCGAGGCGACGGCCGCGTTCGGCATCGCGAACCAGATCTCGAGCTATGTCCAGATGCCCGCACTGGCCATCGGCGGCGCGGCCACCTCGATGGCGGCGCAGAACATCGGCGCGCGCCGTTGGGATCGGGTAGGCCGCATTACCGGCGTCGGCATCGGTTTCAACGTGCTGCTGACCGGCGCGCTTGTGCTCATCCTGCTGCTGTTCAACCGCGAGACGGTCAGCCTGTTCCTGTCGGGGGACGCCGGCGCAATTGAAATCGGCATGCATATCAACAACTTGACGCTCTGGTCGTTTATCATTTTCGGCATCTTCAACGTGATGGCCGGCGTCGTCCGCTCGGCGGGGGCCGTCATGGTGCCGATGATCATCTCGTTCATCGCCCTTATGATCATCCGCATCCCGCTCGCTTCGGTACTCGGGAATTATTACGGCCTCGATGCGGTCTGGTGGAGCTTCCCGGCCAGCTTCGCGATGGCCGCGCTGCTCAACGCCCTGTACTACAAGTTCGGGGGCTGGCGGAAAGCGAAGCTGCTCGAGCAAGCGAGCGGCGCGTCGCCGGCGTAAGGCGCATGAGGAACGAAGCAGCCCGCATCCGGCAATCGGATGCGGGCTGCAATTGCTTGGGATCAATCGATGCACGCGTACGCCGCGTTGCGCACGCGGTGATGGACATACTCGTCGTAGATCGAAGGATACATCTGTTGCATGAAGACGATCGACACGCCTTCGGCCGGATCGATGGACGTCCAGGTGCCGGCGGCTCCGCTCCACCCGAATTCACCGATGGAGCTGTTGGCGCCCGCCGCGGCCGGATCGACAAGCGTCCGCACGCCGAGCCCGTAGCCGTAGCCGGCATGATGCCCGTTGGCGAAGTCGTTCATCTGCTGCTCGTTCAGGTGGTTCCGCCGCATCAGCTCGATCGTCTTCCGCCCGATGATGCGCTCGCCGTTGTACACGCCGCCGCAGGCGAGCATCTGCGTGAAGACCGCATAATCCCGGGCCGTGGAATAGAGGCCGACGCCGCCTCCCTCGTACTTCGCCTCCGGATGATGGAGAATATCGATCGGTCCGGGCACTTCGACAAGCTTGCCGTCTTCCGACTTCTGATACACGGACGCCATCCGTTCCGCAATATCGCCCTTGAAGCGGTAGCCGGTGTCCTTCATTCCCAACGGATCGAAAATTTCCTCCTGCAGAAACCGTCCGAGCGTCTTCCCGGAGATGACTTCGATCAGCGCGCCGAGCACATCATGGCTGTAGCCGTACAGCCAGCGGGTTCCGGGTTCGAAGGCGAGCGGCACCTGCGCCTTCGCCATCGCCCGCACTTCCGTCTGCAGATCGTAGTTGCCGTGCGTCTCCCGCAGCTCGTCGAGCACCCGGCGGATTTTCCGCTCCGGTTCGGAGTCGCCGAAGTGGTAAGGCATTCCGGACGTCATGGTGAACAGGTGCTTGATGCGAATCGGATTCCCGGCGGGCTCATAGTCGATCCCGCCGTCCGGCAACTTCCGGACCACCGACGGTCCCTCGTATTCCGGAATGTACGCGGCGAGCGGATCGTCCAGCAGGAAATGCCCGCGCTCATACAGCATCAGCGCCGCCGTGCATACGACCACCTTCGTCATCGAGAACAGGCGGTACACCGTATCGGGCGTGATCGGCTTTCCCTGCTCCAGGTTGGCCGAACCGGCATAGCCTTCATACAGCACCTTCCCGTGCCGCGACACGACGCACGCGCAGCCCGGCAGTTTGTCCTCCGTAAGTCGGTTCAGCAGTTCGTCGAGCATGCGAAATCTGCTCATGAATGTCCCCCCTGCATCAGCGCCACATGGCGCAGCTTATCCGGATTGACGACGATGTAGATCGCCGCGATGCGGCCGCCCGCGTAGTCGAAGGAAGCGACGCCGATCGTCTGCCCCTGCGACTGCACGACGACGCCGGGCAGGCCGTTGACTTCGGCCAGATGAAAAGCCGCGTCCGGCGGCAGCACGTCGGGCATCGTCGCCATGAAGACGGCGATCCGCTTGCCGCCGACGACCGTGCGCGGCAGCGCGGTCACCTTGCCGCCGCCGTCCATCGTCAGCGCGGTGTCCGCCGACAGCAAATTCATCAGCCGGTCGACGTCGGCATTCGCCAGGGCGTGCACGAACTGCTCGACCAGCCGGGCCGGAGCGGCCGCGGCCGAATCCGCCGGAGGAACCTCTCCCCGCGCTTCGGACGCGCGGCTGCCGAGGCTGCGCTTCGCGCGATGGTAAATCTGCCGGCAGTTGACGCTGCTCTTGCCGACGATGTCGGCGATCTCGTCGTAGTCGTACTGCAGCACCTCGCGCAGCAGGAACACGGCCCGCTCCACGTAGGACAACTGCTGCAGGAGCAGCATGTAGGCCGTAGCGAGCGATTCCTTGTGCACGTAGGACTGCAGCGGATCGTCCGCCTCCGGAGTCCGGCCGGGCTCGCCGATGAGCGGTTCGGGCAGCCACGGGCCCTGATACAGTTCCCGCTTCTTCGCGGACGACTGCAGAAGATTGAGGCATCGGTTGGTCACCGTCTTGCACAGATAGGCGCGGACGTTGGCGATATGGTCCGACCCCGTCCGTTCCAGCGCCATGAACGATTCCTGCACGACATCTTCGGCGTCCATGACGCTCCCGAGCATCCGATAAGCCAGCGAGAACAGCAGCGGCTTCAGCGACTTGTACACCGATTCCTGATACGCGTCATCGCCCGGCACGGCCATCGCCACACTTTCCTGTAATATCCAATTTCTATTTCTCCGCGGACGCTCATCTTCCTGCCGAGGCGACATGAAGGCGCGAAACATTCTCCGTCCGGAGGTCGTCCAGCAGCTTCAGCGCCGCCCGTCTTCCGCTCGCCGCCGCCGCGTCGACCAGCAGCTCCCCGTGGCCGGCCCAGTCGCCCGCGACGTAGAGTCCGCGCACTTGCGGCACGGCCGGCCCCGGCTTGCGGTCCAGCCGGTCAATGTGGCTGTAATCGTACACGGCCGTCAAATTCGGATAGTACTGGCGCGCGATGACTTCCTTCCGCCAACCCGGCTGAATGGCGTCCATCGCCCGCTCCAGCATCGCCTCGTCCTTGCGCGGATCATGTTCCCCGATGCCGTGATATTTGACCGCGTGCACCACATAGCCTTCCTTCGCCAGCGAAGGCGTCGGTCCGGAATGGTTGGAGAAAAACACCGGTTCGTCAATGCCGAACACGACCCGGTTGCGCGGAGCCGGCAGCCGTCTGAGGCACAGATCCAGGCAGGCGACCGTCGCCGGTATCGCCTGATCTTTCCAGATCCGCAGCGCAGTCCGCTCCGCATCCCGCACGAGGCGGAACGTTTCGGACGGCGGCACGGCGGCGATGACATGCCCGGCTTCGATCTGCGAACCGTCGGTCAGGCGCAGCCCGCGGACCTGCCCGTCATGCTCGATGGCGGCGACGCCGGCCGAAGGGACCAGTTCCGCTCCCGCCCGGACCGCGGCTTCCCGCAATTGATCGACGATCGACTGCCATCCGCCTTCCACGTAGAGCACCGAATTGGGACGGAGCGATCGGCGGACCTGCCCGAGCGCCGTTCCGGCGCATTGCCGGTCGGGCGCGTTGGTGAAGGTGCCGGTGCGGACCAGCGAGTAGAGGAGATTCCGGCCCATCGGCTCGCGGAAATGTTCTTCGATCCACGTGCGGAGATTGATGTTCATGACATCGTCGGCAGACGGATCGAGGCGCATGATTTTCGCAAGCGCCCGCGTCAGTTCGACCCTGGCGGACCAGGTGAAGCGGCCGCTGAACAGGAACCGGGTCAGCGGCATCACGTTTCCGTTCCAGAGGACGGACACATTGAGCGTGGGGCTGCCGCCTCTCAGCGCAAGCCCGAATTCCCGGAATATCCGGTCCGCCGCCCCGCCGCGGTACAACGCGTGGCCGCCGAGGTTGAACAAGGCGCCGTTCTTCTGAATGGTCATCGCCCGTCCCCCGAATTTCTCGGCTTTCTCCAGCACGACGACCGGCTTCCCCGCCCTGGCGAGATCGCAGGCCGCTACCAGCCCGGCAATGCCGCTGCCGATGATAACGATTTTCGATTGTGTCACAGCAATCACCCTCCGTCTTTCGTCTTACCCCTATGACAGGCCGGAGGACGAATCTGTGACAACTCGCGACAAAGATTTTTTAATAAACAAATACAGCTCCCGGTCCAGGCCGTAAATCAGCCCATCCTCGGGGTTCTCCTTGTAATACCGCTCCGCGGACCGGACAAGCCCGGGGCTTGCCAGGTCGAGCGCGTCCATGACCTCCTTCCAGCGCCGCGCCAACGCCAGCACGCCGGGATCATCCGGCGTCTTCCCCGTATCGCGGCAGCTTCGGAATTCGTCCAGCATCCGCCGGATCTCGGCCTGCTTGTCCTCATCATGCCCCGCAGCCAAGTACCGTTCGCTCAGATCATGGATCTGCCCGGCCGTAAAATGCGGACTTCGCGCCATGTTCATCATGCGCATGACCGTCAGGAACTGCTCGCCGGCCGCCGTCTTCCCCGCGCGGAAATGCCCGCGCAGCGCGCGCAGCTTATCCCGCAGTCCGACCAACGTCCGAATCTGTTCGTCCAGACGGGAAAGCTGCAACTCAAGCATTTCCGCCGGGTCATATCCGGGATCGTCCAGAATGGCTTTGATCTCTTTCAGGCGAAACCCCAGCTCCTTGAGCGACACAATCTGCTGGAGCTTCACCAGATCGTCCAGGGAATACAGCCGGTGTCCCCCCTCGGTATATTGCGAAGGGGTCAGCAGGCCGATCCGGTCATAATGATGCAGCGCGCGGACGGTGAGCCCGGCCCGCTTCGCCAGCTTGCCGATCGTCCAGCCTCGCTCGGACACAATCGTTCCCTCCCCGCAGGCATAATTGGATCTTGAACCTGACGCTGCGTCAGGATTTATAATCGGCTCCGACCGATCATGTCCTCAAGGGGGCGGAATCATGGTAGCGGAGAATCTGTTGATCAAAACATTGGCCTGTCGCCGGCAAGCCCGCATCTTTTTCGTGAACAATGCGGACCTGCTGAACACCATCTGCCACCGGCCCGCCGTCAGAAGCAGACGGGTGCGTCATGCGTTCGCCCTGACCGTCTCGGCCGCGAGCCTGCTCTCGGGAACGCTCAAAGATCATCAGCGCCTCAGCCTGAAAGTGAAGGCGAGCCGCCCGGGATGCGCCTGGTATGCCGATGTCGACGCCCTGGGCAACGTGCGCGGGCATCTGGGCGAAGGATGGCTGAACGCGGCTCCCGAAGATCTGGACAGGCTGTCCGTCCCGCAGCTCATCGGCGACAGAGGGTTCATCCAGATGGTCAAGGATGTGGGCATGAACCGGAACGTGACGGGCATTACGGACATGCCCCGCCGGAACATCGTCGATGACCTGACGCATTATTTCAACCAGAGCGAGCAGACGCCGACCCACTTCGCGATTCATATCGACTATGATGACGACGGCGGCGTCCGGACGGGTGTCGGCGTTCTGGCGCAGCTGCTTCCCGGCGCGCCGGAAGGATTGATGGACCGCATCCGGGAAGCGGCGCGGCGACTGCCGCATATTTCGCTTTCAAATGCGGAAGGCGGTGCGTTCCGGAAGCTGCCGTTCCTTCTGTTTGACGACATTGACGTTTTGGATGAAGTCCGGGTGCAAGCGTACTGCGGCTGCTCCAAAGCGATGATGCTTCCCATGCTGCATGCGTTGGGAACCGGCGAGCTGGCCGCGGCCTGCGAACGAAACGAACCCGTTGAAATTCTGTGCCGCATCTGCGGGCAGTCCTACAGGTTCATGCCGGAAGAGATCCGGAGGCTTCTGTCCCGCGATGCGCCGTCTCCGGGTTCCGTGCCGCCATCGCCGTGACGCACAGATTCCCGCTGAAACGGGAGAAGCCCGCCATGACGGCGGGCTTCCTTGCTATGAACAAGCTTCAGTCCTGCCGCGCCCCGGCGGCCTGCCCGCCGCCGGATGCGGCCGGCAGCCGGAACGCGAGCAGCAGCGTCAGCGCCATGACGGCGGAGACGCCGATGAACACGGCATGAAAGCCTTGCGCCGGCGCCCGGCTCCCTTCTCCGGACGCGTATGCGTTGAACACGGCGCCGAACACCGCGGCGAACACCGTCTGGCCGAGCGTGTTCATCAAGGCGTTGGTCGACATGGCAATGCCCCGCATGCCGCCTTCCACGGCCTGCTGCATCAGGACGGTAAGCACCCGGCACATGCCGAGACCGAAGCCGGCCGCGAACAGGACGGCCGGAAAGGCCGGCACCGCCCGGAAGACGACGAGCCAGGACATCGAACCGGCCAGCCCGCACAGTACGGAACCGAGCAGAAACAGCGCGACGGCTGTCATGAACAAGCGCTTGCGCCCGTACAGATCCGCGAGCTTGCCGTAAATCGGCGCCGCCACGGCCGCAACGAGCAGGTAGACGGCGAACACCATGCTCATCCATTCGATGCCGCCGAGATCCGCAACGATCGACTTCATCGCCGTCGTGACGATCGTCGCCTCCAGCGCGCTCAGGAACAGCATGACGAGGAGCGCGGAGAGAACCCCTTTACGATTCACGGGAGCCCGCCACCTCCCGGACGAACCGGTCCAGCGCGGCCGTGCCTGTGATGTGCCGGTTGCACTCGCCGCCGTCCAGACAGAGGTAGTTGCCGACGGCCTTGTAATAGTCGGATGGCGCATGCGCCGGCTTCATTTTGGAAACCGCCGAGAACAAGACCACTTCGCTGTGCCGGCCGCACAGGAAGCAGACGCTTTTCTTGTGCACCGGCGTAAACCGGCCTTCGATGCCGACAAGCCGTCCGTCCAGGACGGATACGAGGAACATCCGGTTCGCCGCAGCATCGGTCCAGCTCAGGTAGGTGATTCTGCGCCAATCAACCGCGGACAGGTCCGGAACGCGCAGCTTCCTGACCTTCGGGAACAGCTGCCGGAGCCGCTTCTCCGTCACTTGCGGAAATGCGGTCAAGCAAGGCTCCAGCGCCAGCAGACCTCTCCGGATGTCTTCCTCCGTCCGGGCTTCCGTCACGTTCTCCAGCAGCCGGAGCTGCTGCTCCGCCGCATCCGGAAACATCGACCAGATTTCCGTTCTCACGCCGTCCCTTACCGACTCCGCCGCCTGCGGAGCCACCGCCGTACGGCAGGCTTCAATCAACAGCTTCGCATGTCTACGGATCAGATTAAACTGATGGTTTTCAATAAACGGTTCGCACATTCAGGCCCACTCCTTAATTTTTGTCATGCAAAATCAAGGTGCAAAGCCTGATGCCTTGAAACGAACCGAGGCAGGGCGATGAAGATTCAGCCCATGCAAAGTATCGCCCCAATCATCAGGCTTTGCATGAGCGGGCAGTTAATCGGGCAAATTGCTTTGCCACTCCGATCTCCTCCCTTCATCGTCCAGTATAATCCGGCGCCGGAGTCTTTTGTCAATTCCATGCTTTCGCCGATCCGCGCTCAGGAGAGCCTTCGCCGCTTTCAGCGCGCTTCACCGGCTTTCTATTGGTGAGTCGTCGGAGACGTCGATCGGGTTCAATGCGTTTTGACGAAGTTCATCCTTGAGGAACCGGTACAGCCTGGACGCCGCCCGCGTGAACGGAGCGCCCGTCTTCGGGTACAGCATGCCGAACGCCATGTCGATGGACAAATCCCCTGCGAGCGGACGAACCACCGTCCCCGGGGGAAGCGGCTCGAGCGAAATTTCGGGCACAAGGGCGATGCCGAGTCCGCCGGCGACATAAAACTTCAGCGCCGTCAAGCCTGGTGTCCGCCGCCGGCCAATTGGTCACCGTGTATTCGCTCGTGTATGCCGTCAGCCCGCCCGTTCTGATGACGATGACGGGACGGGCGGAAAGGCGGCGGCTGCTTGTCGGATCGCTGCTGCTCTTCGCTGCGGGGAATGTCATCTACGGTATCTGGCTGTCGTACGGGGTGACGCTCGCGGGGCGGATCATCGCGGCCGTCGCCCTGTACGGGATCGGCAGCTATGCGTTCAACCCCGCCCAGCAGCACCGGCTCATCGGGCTGTCCGGCCCGTCCGCCGGGATCGTCCTCTCGCTGAACGCCTCCGCCATTTACCTGGGCAGCGCGGGCGGCGCGTTCCTGGGCGGGCTCGTGGTGAAATACGGTTCCGCCGCGATGCTCGGGTATTTCGGCGGGGCGTGGGCGCTTATGGCCTTGGCCTTGTTCGGGCTGAGCCGCCTGTCGGGCGCGGGCGTGCGAAGCGGACAGCCGGCGGACGGGTGACGGAGCCGATTCAGGAAGGATAGATGATTTGATAGGAAGACAATACGACGCCGCTGTCGTACGTTTTGCTGCTCAGCAGCTTCAGATTCAACTTCTGTTTCACCGGACCGAACAACGGAATGCCGTCGCCCAGCAGCACCGGATTGATCTTCAGGATCAGGGTGTCGATGAGCTGATGCCGCAGCAGTTCGCCCGCCAGCAGGCCGCCGCCGCACAGCCACAGGTTTTGGTACTTGCCTTCGTTTTTCAGTCTGCGGGTAAAGGCAGCGGCATCCTCCCGGACCAGCTCGACCTTCTCATTCGATTCGAAGTCCAATCCGCGGGAGAAGATGTAATGCTTCAGATCGGGGTGAACCGCCTGCGCGATGCCGGACGGTTCCCCCGGCTTCAATCCGTACTGAAATCCGTACGCGTACGTCCTGCTTCCCATCAGCACGGCATCATAATTCCGGACGCTTTCAAAAAAGTCCCCGCCGTCATCCGCGTACAGGAAAACCGATTCGTCCGCCACCCCATTGGGGTCCGCGATGAACAGATCCAATGTCGTCGCCACATGATACGTCAATTGCGCCATATCCGATTCCTCCTCTTGGTTGCATTCCGTTCCATTTTACACCAGCCGCGGCGGCAGATAAAACCAAAAATGGTGATCCATCCTCCGGACGGCGTTAAAATAGATCATAATCCGGACGGTTTTCTGCACTTTGGCACCGAATGGCAGGAAAACGGGTGGTTACGGCAGTCGATTTTCTCCCATTCTGGGGGCGTTCCATCCCAAATCGAAAAAGAGGTGCAAGTGCAGATGACAGTCAGGGAAGCAAAAACGCTTGTCGGGGAGAAGCTGATCCGGAACGTGCTTGCGACGAACGCCGTCGCGTCGGGGGCGTGCGGGCTGCTGCTGCTCGCGCTGCCGGGCATGGTGTCCGATCTGACGGGGCCGGGAAGCCGGACGGCGCTGATGGAAACCGGGTGGTTTCTGATCATATTTGTCGGCTTCCTGATATGGGCGGCAACCAGGAGGATCATCCCGCCGCGGGTCGTCCTCGCGTTCGCCGTGGTCGACGGGCTGTGGGTCGTCATAGGTTTGCGGCACAAGGGCCGTGCGCACGGGGGCCGATCGCTTGGCCGCGGGAGCGCAAACGGAATCTGATCGGGGCTGTCTGAAAGGAGGCCGTCATGATGAACTGCCGTATTCTGCTGCTGACGGCGGGGATGTTCGTGATCGGAACGGAAGCGTTCATGATCGCGGGCTTGCTGCCTGCCCTGGCCCGGGATCTGGAGGTTTCGGTCTCGGCCGCAGGACAGCTGGTGACCGTGTTCTCCCTCGCCTATGCGTTCGGTTCCCCGATATTGGCCACGCTGACGGGGAAGGCAGAAAGGAGGAAGCTGCTCTCGGGCGCCATGCTGCTATTTGCCGCGGGGAATGCGCTCTGCGGTCTCGCGAACGTTTACTGGCTTGTTTTCCTGGGACGGGTGATCACGGCGGCGGGCGCCGGACTGTTCGCTCCGTCGGCGGCGGCCGCGGCATCGGCCCTGTCCGACCCGGATCATCGCGGACGCGCGCTGTCGCTCGTGCTCGGCGGTGCGACGGTCGCGCTCATTCTCGGCGTTCCCGCCGGGACCTGGCTGGCGTACATGATGGACTGGCGATTGCCGTTCCGGGTTGTGGCGGGCCTGTCGGCGGCGGCCGCGGCGGGCATCCGGCTGTTTTTTCCCAAGGTCGAACCGCCGGAAAGCGTATCGATGAGGGAGCGGCTGTCGCAGCTCAAGCGGCCGTTGATCCTTTCCGCGCTGGCTGCCAGCCTGACGTGGGGAACCGGCGTCTTTCTCGTCTATACCTATATCGCGGATATCTTCGGACAGTTCGGAGCTGCCGGACGGACGGTCTCGTTCGTGCTGCTGTTGACGGGGCTTGCCAGCTTCGCCGGCGTGCAATTCGGCGGCTATGCCGTGGACCGGTACGGTTCGCACAACATCATCGTTCTCACGCTGTTCCTGTTGATGTTGGCGGTGATCGGCCTGTCGCTGCTGCATGAAATTCCGGGCTACACCGGACCGCTGCTGCTCGGCGGCGCGTCGATGGCGCTCTGGGGATTCAGCGGCTACGCCTTCAATCCCGCCCAGCAGCACCGGCTGATCGGGATATCCGGCACCGCTTCGGGCATCGTGCTTTCCTTACACAACTCGGCCATTTACTTCGGCACCGCCCTGGGGGCCATGGTCGGGGGACTCGTCCTGGATATCGGCGGCGCTTCGGACCTCGGCTGCTGTTCCGCGGGGGCGTTCGTGCTGGCGCTCATCGCCCATGGCGCAAGCAGGCGTCTGGCGGTGAGAGCAGGCGGAGCGTCCGGGCCGTCATGACGATCCGGCCAGCATCCGCATCAGCATGTCCGCCGGCGGCAGTCCGTGCGCATCTTTGCCCGGATCCTGCAGAATAAGACTGTTGATAACGGTAAAATACCACGCCAGAAGCTGCCGGGGATCACCGTCCGCGAACTGCCCCGATTGCTGCCCCCTGACGTAAACCGGCACCAGCCGGTCGATCAGCGCGTCTTCGGAATAGCGCGCGAGCAGCTCCCGGACGCCGTCCGGAATCCGGTCCGCCCGCCGCGCCTGCAAGACGAGTCTGAACGCGTTCCGGTTGTTCTCGTCCAGCATGTTCCGCGTAAGCGTCCGGATCAACTCGAAGGGCGGCAGGGGCGATTGCCCGAGAAGCTGCAGTTCCGCGTCAGCCGCTTCCAGCAACCTCGACCTTGCCCGCGTGCACGCGGCGGATCGCCTTCGCCAGCTCATCCGGCTCGATATCTTTGAGCAGGTAGCCTCTGGCCCCGGCTTTGACGGCGGGCAGCACATGATCGTGATCGGAGAACGAAGTCAGCACGATCACGTTGACGGCGGGATGCGTTTCCCTGATCCGTCTGGTCGCCTCGATGCCGTTCAGCACCGGCATGTGCAGGTCCATCAGCACGATGTCCGGCGCAAGCTCGGCCACGCGCTCCAGCACTTCGGTTCCCGTGGCCGCCTCGCCGACCAGTTCAAAATCCGGCTGCGTCTTCAGATAAAGCTGCAGCCCTCCCCGGACAATGGCATGATCATCCGCCAGCAGGAGGCGAATTTTCGTCATCGCGGTCCTTCCTTTCCTTCCGGCAGCGGAATCGCCGCCTCGACAAGCGTGCCTTTGCGGCCGTCGCTCGCAATCTTCAGCTCGCCGCCCAGCGCCATGGCGCGTTCACGCATCGTGAACAATCCGAGCGACGCTTCGTGACGGTCGACAGGCCGCGGCCGCATCCCGACGCCGGAATCGGAAATCCGCAATACGGCCGCCCTGTCGCCCAGTTCCAGTTCGACGCTCGCCTTATCCGTCTGCGCATGCTTGGACACGTTGTTCAGCGCTTCCTGCCCGATTCGCCAGAGCGCTTCCTCCGCCTGCCGCGGCAGTTCGCGCACGCCGATGAGCCGGGAGGAGACCTTCAGCCCGAGCTTGCGTCCGTACTCGCTCAGCGCCGTCACGAGCCCCGCTTCCAGCCCTGCCGGCCGAAGCTGCATGATGAGCGCGCGCATTTCCTTCAGCGCCTCGCGCGAGAGCGACTGCATCTCGCGGACCGCCGCCAGGGCGGCATCCGCATCGCCGCCGTGCAGCTGCTGCTCCGCACCCTTGGCCGTCATCGACAGCGAGAACAGCATCTGGCACACGGAGTCATGCAGATCGCGGGCCAACCGGTTACGCTCGTCCAGCCGCGCCAGTTCGCGGCGCTGCTCCTCGAGCTGCGCGCTCTCGACGGCGGCATCGAGATGCTCGGCGATCGCCTCGAGCACTTCCCCGTCCGCCGGCCTGAACCCCACGGGCAGGTCGGTGCCGACGACCAGCGCTCCGGCAGGCCATGCGGCCGTCTGGAGCGGAACCGCCAGCGCCGCTTGCAACGGAGGAAGCTTGCTGCGCAGCCGCGGGTGATCCGTCAAGCCGGCGATTTCGGCGCCCGCCGCCTCGACGCGCCGTCTTCTCGTGATGCACGCTTTCAGCCAGGGCAGCGCATCCGGTTCGATCAGGGTGCCGGGGAAGAACGTCTCCCCGCCGGCATGGACGGCGCTGATGACGAAGCCGGTGCCGGATTTTCGGAGAATGGCGGCGAACGGCCAGGGGAAATATTTCCCCATCAACGCCAGCGCGCATGCCGGAATCGGCGCTTCGGGAGCCGATGCGCCCAGATCGCGGCTGAATTCGCCCAGCTTCGCGAACAGTTCCGCCCGCCGCTGCTCCGCGGCGTACAGCCGCGCGCGTTCGATCGCGCTGCCGATCTGGAAAGCGACGGACTGCAGCAGCGCCAGCTCGTCTTGATGAAAATGCTTCTTGCCGGGCGCGGCCACATTGAGCACGCCGAGCCGCTTCTCCCCGGCCGTCAGCGGTACGGTGGCGTGGTGGGTGATGCCGCCCGTGTCGCCCCGCCGATGCGTCACCGCGTCCTCGAGCCTTTTGCAGTTCAAAATGTTGACCGCCTTGTCCAGCCGGTTCTCCCAGAACCGATCCAGGCACCAGCAGGTCCCGCACCGCATATGACGCTTGTCTTCCATTTCAAGCGCCGGCGGCAGGCCGGCATCGGCGGCCAATTCATATTGCCCGATGCCGTCCGACAGGAAGATCCAGCCGGCTTTCAGGCCGGTCAGCTCCAGCAGCTTCTCCAGCACGGTGTTGAGCGTCGGCATGAGCTCGTTGGAACGGTTCAGCGTTTCCGCGATTGTTTTCAGGGTCACCAGTTCTTCGATCCGGTGCTCCATCCTCCCGTCTCACCTCACACTTTCGCCCGCTGCAGGCGCAGCGCGTTCAGCACGACCGACACCGAGCTGAGCGCCATCGCGGCGCCGGCCACCCACGGCGCGAGAAAGCCCGCCGCGGCGACGGGGATGCCGAGGGAGTTGTAGGCGAGCGCCCAGAACAGGTTCTGCCGGATGTTCACCATCGTCCTGCGGCTCATGCGGATCGCGTCGGCGATGCCGTTCAGGTCGCCGCGCATCAGGGTGACGTCCGCCGCTTCCATCGCGACGTCCGTTCCCGTGCCGATCGCCATCCCGATGTCGGCCGTCGCCAGCGCGGGCGCGTCGTTGATCCCGTCGCCGACCATCGCCACTTTCCGGCCCCGGGCCTGCAGCTTCTTCACTTCTTCCGCCTTGCCTTCCGGCAGCACCTCCGCCAGCACCTTGCCGATGCCGGCCTGCCGCGCGATCGCCCGCGCGGTCCGCTCGTTGTCGCCCGTGATCATGACGACTTCGATGCCCATCGCCTGAAGGCGCGCCACCGCTTCCCGCGACGTCTCCTTGATCATGTCGGCCGCCGCGACCAGACCGGCGTACCGGCGCTCGACGGCGACCAGCATCGCGGTTTTGCCCGCTTCCTCGAGCTTCGCCATCGCCGCCTCCGCCTGATCCGCCGGCACCCCGTACCGTTCCAGCAGCCTGCGATTGCCCGCGAGCACTTCCTTCCCTTCCACGACGGCGCGGATGCCGTGCCCGGGGATCGCCTCGAACGCCTCGGCCGCGGGAAGTTCGATGCCTCTGGCGGCAATGCCCGCCGCGATCGCCTCGGCGAGCGGATGTTCGGAAGGCTTCTCGGCCGCGCCGACCAGGCGCAGAAATTCGGTCTCGTCCGGCATGACGGCGATGATGTCCGTCAGTTCGGGCTTGCCCTTCGTCACCGTGCCGGTCTTGTCGAGGACGACCGTGTCGATGCGGTGGGTCAGCTCCAGATGCTCGCCGCCCTTGAACAGAATGCCGAGCTCCGCCGCGCGGCCCGACCCCGCCATGATGGAGGTCGGCGTCGCCAGGCCGAGCGCGCACGGGCAGGCGATGACGAGGACGGCGATCGCCTTCCGCAGCGCGCCGGCGAAGTTGCCGGCATCCGCCCAGAAGAACCAGATCAGGAACGTCAGCAGCGCGATGCCGACGACGATCGGGACGAATACGCCCGAGATGGCGTCGGCCACCCGCTGGATCGGCGCCTTGGAGCCCTGCGCTTCCTCCACGACCCGGATGATCTGCGCCAGCGCCGTATCCTTGCCGACCTTCGTCGCCCGCACCTTCAGCATGCCGTGCTTGTTGACCGTCGCGCCGATGACGGGATCACCCGCGCGCTTCTCCACCGGAATGCTCTCGCCGGTCAGCATCGACTCGTCGACCGATGAGCTGCCTTCCACCACTTCCCCGTCAACCGGGATTTTCTCGCCCGGCCTTACGAGTACGATGTCGCCGGCGGCCACTTCGTCCGCCGGGATCCGGATCTCCTCGCCGTCCCGGATGACGAGCGCCGTCTTGGCTCTGAGTCCCATCAGCGTCTTGATCGCTTCCGACGTGCGGCCCTTCGCCAGCGCCTCGAACAGTTTGCCGAGAACGATCAGGGTGATCAGAATCGCGCTCGTCTCGTAATACAGCGCCGGGGCGTGATGCCGCATGTCCGCGCTTGCCCACTCCAGCGTCAGGAACAGGCTGTACAGGTAGGCGGCCGAGGTGCCGAGCGCGACCAGCACGTCCATGTTGGCGCTCCGATTGCGGAGCGCCTTCCAGGCGCCGACGTAGAACGGCCCGCCGATCACGAACTGGACGGGAGTGGCCAGCGCGAGCTGCACCCACGGATTCATGAACCACGAGGGCACCCAGATGAACGACGTGAACGAGAAATGGCCGGCCATCGCCCACAGCAGGGGGAGCGACAGAACGGCCGAGATCACGAACCGGTGCGTCTGCCGCTTGATCTCCCGCTGCCGGCGGTCCTTCGCGTCTTCCCGCTGCTCCTTCGGGAACGCCTGGTAGCCGAGCTGCTCCACCTTGCGGATCATGTCTTCGACGGTCACGGCCGAAGGCGAATATTCGACGCGCGCCGTCTCCATCGCGAGATTGACGTTGGCGCTTGCGACGCCGGGCAGCCGGGAGAGGCCCTTCTCGATCCGGTTGGCGCAGGCCGCGCAGGTCATGCCGGTGATCTGGAATTGGGCCTGCTTCATCTCCCGGGTTTGTTCCGCTTCCATGGGATCAACACTCCCGAATATACCCCCACAGGGTATATAATTGGTCAAAAAAAGAGGCTGGCAACAGGGCCGCCCGGCCCGCTTGAATCCGAACCGGACGGCTCCGCCCGACCGGGCCCCGCGTCACACGACGTCGTAGCCCTGATCCTCGATCGCTTGCTTGAGCTGTTCAAGCGTCACGGCGTTCTCGTCGTATTCGATCGTTACCGTGCCGCTTGCCAGGTCCACCGTGCCCACGGCGCCGGCTTGCTTGACCGCCGTCTCGACGGCGTTCACGCAATGGCCGCAGGACATGCCTTCCACCTTGAGCGTAACCTTCGTCATATCGCACATCTCCTTCGCTTTATTATTTTAACAGTTTGTTCACGGTGGTGAGCAGTTCGTCGATGACCTCGAGATCGCCTTCCTGAATCCGTTCCACCACGCAGCTTCTCATGTGCCCGGCCAGCAGCAGTTTGCCCACGCTGTTCAGCGCCGCCTGCACGGCCGAAATCTGGTTGAGGACATGATCGCAGTACGTATCCTTCTCGATCATTCCCTTGATGCCGCGGATCTGCCCCTCAATCCGGTTCAGCCGGGTGATGAGATCCGTCTTCAGTTTCTCGGAATGATGGCTTCTCCTGTGCTCATCGTGCGAATGGACATGCGCTTCCGCATCGTACATGGATTTCAACGTCCCTCACCCCCGTCGCCTCTAATACTATACCCCCCTACTGTATATGTCAAGATGACCTCCGATCCATCTTCATCGATTGCACCCCGCCTTTTCACCATCACGAAAAAATGCCGCCTCATCACTTCTACTGTTGCATCCCGCGCCCGCGTTTATACGGATTGGGCAGCCCGGACCGCCTTTGCCCCGTCCGTTCGTTGACATCCGGTTCCATCGGACATTAAAATAATATTTGTACATACAAATTATACGCACCCGTGCATCGGAGTTGAACCATCATGCTGGACAAATATTTCACCGATTGCCTGTACTTCACCGCCAACCGGCTGACCCGGGTGATTACCCGGATGGCCGAAGAAGAATTCGCCAGGACCGGACTGTCCCCGGCCTACGCCTTCCTGCTGATGGCGGTCCAGGAGCGAAACGGCCTCACCCAGAAAGAACTGGGGGAAGTGCTCCATCTGACGCCTTCGACCGTCACCCGTTTCGTCGAGAAGCTGGAAAGGAAGCTCCTCGTCACCACCCGGCAGGACGGACGGATGTCGCGGGTCTATTTGACGGACAAAGGCCGGGCGATGCAGGAGCAGATCGAGGAATGCTGGAGCAGCCTGCACGAGCGGTACGCGAAGGTGCTCGGGCGGGAAGAAGGCGACCGGCTGACCCGACGCCTGTATGAGGTGAGCGTCGAGCTGGAGCAGGCGTGAAGGCGCGCAACGTTGAGCGGAACAGACGGGTTGAGAACAAGACTCAATTTGTATGTACAAACAAATTTTAAGCATTGGAAAGGAGAACAACCATTGGAAGCAACGCGAGATCCCGGGCGCTGGGCGGCGCTCGCCGTCGTCCTCACCGCGACGCTGTTGTCGATTCTGAACGTGTTCATCTCGAACGTGGCCCTTCCCGTGATGCAGGCTGACCTGGACGCCTCGGCCGGGGAGGCGCAATGGATCCTCGCCGGTTACAATCTGGCGTTCGGCCTGTTCCTGGTTACCGGCGGAAGGCTGGGCGACCTGTACGGCATCCGGCGCGTGTTCCTCATCGGGCTGGCGCTGTTCACAGCCGCATCGGGGGCGTCGGGATTTGCACCGGAAGCGGCATCGCTTATCGCCGCCCGGGTCGTGCAGGGGTTGGGAGCCGCCCTCATGATCCCGCAGGTCATGTCCTTCATTCAGGTGAATTTTACCGGGAAGGAGCGGGGCACGGCGCTCGGCGCCTACGCGGCTGTCGGCGGATTCGGCTCCACCGTCGCCCAGCTGCTCGGCGGATGGCTGATCGAAGCCGACTGGTTCGGGCTGGGGTGGCGCACCATCTATCTGATCAACGTGCCCGTCGGCTTGCTTGCCGTCCTCGGCGCGCTCCGGATGATGCGCGAACGGCCCCGGGCTTCGCAAGGGGACCGGCGGCTGGACTGGGCGGGCGTCGTCCTCATGACCGCCGCCCTGTCGGCGCTGTGCGTTCCGCTGACGATCGGGTACGACCGGGGTTGGCCGTGGTGGATCTTCCTTCCGCTCGCCGCTTCGCCTTTTCTCGCATACGTCTTCGTCCGGCATCAGCGCCGGCTGGAGGCAAGCGGACGCGGGATGCCGCTCGTCCGGATTTCCCTTTTTCACAGGAGGAGTTTCGCGGCCGGCAATCTGCTCATCCTGCTGTTCTATGCGAACAACGCGGTCCTGTTCATGGTGATGCCGCTGTTCCTGCAGCAGGGGCTCGGGATGACGCCATTCCAGTCCGGTCTCGTCTTCGCGCCGCTGGCGCTCGGATTCGCCCTGACGTCGATGCGAAGCGGGGAATGGGCGGCCCGATTCGGGCATCGGACGCTGGCCGCCGGCTGCCTGCTGCTCGGAGCGGCGTATCTGCTGTTCTATGCCCTGGATGCCGCCTTCGCGCCGGCGATGAGCGGCTGGGAGTGGATTCCCGCCGCGCTGCTGGCCGGTGTGGCGATGGGCTTCGTCTCCGCGCCGCTGAATTTTTTGACGCTGGCCCATGTGAAGGAGGACGAGACCGGGATCGCTTCGGGGGTCATCACCGCGGGGGTGGAAATCGCCTATGCCCTGGGCACGGTGGCGGGCGGGATGATTTTCTTCTCCATTGCGGACGAGACCGCTCATCTTCAAGCCTTCCACGGCGCCATCGGCTTCAATATCCTGCTCATCCTCGGCATGCTCGCGCTCATCCGTTATCTGAAGGAGACGGCACGGCCAGCCGTTCCAGCTTCTCCGGATTCAGCACGGCATACAAGTTTTGAACGGTCCCGTCAGCATTCCAGTCGAAGCAGATGACGCCGACCAGCCGGCCGTCCTGAACGGCCGCGATGCCGGTCGAACCGTTGAACCGCGCGGCGTACAGGCGCGCATCCTTGAACCTGCGGTTTGCCAGCGTCTCCAGCAGCGCCGCAACGCGCTTCCGGCCGTATATCGGATTGATGGCCGCCCGCGTCTTGCCGCCGCCGTCCGTCACGTGCACGGCGTCTTCCGCGATCAGGTCGAGGATGTCGCCGATGCGGCCGCTCGCGATGGCCGACACCCATCGCCGCACCAGCTCCTGCTCGCCTTGCGGACGGCGGGGAGCCGGCTGCGCGGCGCGGGCGCCGAGCTTTTTCTTCGCCCGGCTCAGAATCTTGCGGCACGCCGTCTCCGTCTTGTCCAGCATGCCGGCAATTTCCGCGTAATCGTAGTCGAACACTTCCCGCAGCACCACGACCGCCCGCTCCAGGGGCGTCAGCCGCTCCAGCATGACCAGAAACGCGTAGGACACGTCCTCGCGCCGCTCGATCGCCTCCATCGCGTTGTCCGGCGTCTCCATCCACGGTTCGGGCAGCCATTCGCCCACATAGGTGACTTTGCGTCTCGCCGCCGATTTCATGACATTGAGGCAGCGGTGCGTCAATCCTTTGGCCAGATACGCTTTCGGATTGGCGACGTCCGGCAGGCGCTCCCTGTGCAGGGCGGCGAACAGATCCTGCACGGCGTCTTCGGCATCCGACACCGATCCGAGCATGCGGTAGGCCATGTCCATCAGATAAGGCCGGTAGGACGCGTACAATTGTTCCACATGCATCCGGCTTTTCCGGTTTGTCGATTCCGGCACTCGCCTCTCCTCCCGTCTGCCGGCCTTGATTGCTGTTCTCTCCATTTTATACCACCCGCAAGAAAAAAAGGAGCCCTTCCAGGCTCCTTGTCGTTTTTACGCCGATACGAAACAACCCGGGAACATTCCCGTCGAGATGGATATCCGGTTCCAGCAGTTGATCGCGTTGATCGCCATGAGCAGATCGACGTACTCTTTCTCGCTGAAATGTTTCCGCACGTTCTCGTACACATGCTGCGGCACGCCGCCCTCCGAAATGCGGGTGACGCATTCGGTCAGTTCGAGCACCGCCCGTTCCTTGTCGGTAAAAATCGGCACCTCTCGCCATGCGGTCAGCAGCAGCAGCCGGTCCAGGCTCTCCCCGTGTTCCAGCAGATCTTTGCCGTGCATGTCGATGCAGAACGCGCACCCGTTGATCTGCGATGCGCGCATCTTGATCAGCGTGTACAGATTGTGGTCGATGCCGGTGCTTCGCGCGAACGATTCGAAGGCCAGCATGGCCTCGAATGCCGCCGGATTGGCTTCCCTGTAATTGAGTCTCGGTTGCATAAGCTCTCCTCCCGGTTATGTGGTCTCATAAATAAAGACAACGGAGGAGGGCTTTTTGTGACCTCTCCCGGCGATTTCTTGCCGATGGCGGTGTTGACTTGCGCCGCTTGCGCCTCACTCCCGGGCGGCGCGCATCCGCCGCCGTCGGTCTGCCGCCGCGGCAGCCGACAGCGTCGCCAGCCCGATGACGCCGATCAGCGCCCCCGCCGCCGGCGCCCCGCGGAGCGCCAGACCGGATTGAATCGCCGCTCCGCCGAGGGCCGCGCCCAGCGCATTCCCGACGTTGAAGGCGGAAATGTTGAGCGACGAGGCCAGATCGGCCGCTTCGCCCGCTTTTTGCAGCACCAGCATGTTCAGCGGGGGCACCAGCGCGAACCCCGCCATTCCCCAGATCAACACCAGGACGGCCGCCGGGACGGGTTCGCCTCCCAGCAGCGGGAACACCGCCATGGTCAGCGCCAGCAGGGCAAGCGCGCCGTACAGCGTCAGCAACAAATGCCGGTCCGCCAGCCGCCCGCCGATCCAATTGCCGATTGCGGCGCCGATGCCGAACACGAGCAGCATCACCGACACCGAACGCTCCGATAACCCCGTGATCTGAAGCAAAAAGGGCGAAATGTAGGTGTAGCCGGCGAACACGCCCCCGAATCCGAACACCGTCGTGAGCAGGGCAAGGATGAGCGCCGGCCTTCCAAGGGCGCGCGCCTGCCTGCCCATGGCCGCCGATTCCGGGCGCGGGACGGCAGGCATTACCTTCGCCAGCAACAACAGGCACGCGGCGGCGGCGGCAGCCACCGCGACAAAGCTCATGCGCCAGCCGAAGCTGTGCCCGATCACGGTACCGGCGGGAGCGCCCAGCACGGTGGAGAGCGTGAGTCCCATGCCCAAATACGAAATGGCGGCGCCTTCTCTTCCCGGCGGGGCGAGCTGGCCCGCGGCAACAATGCTGATGCCGAACAGCGTGCCGTGCGCGAGCGAACTGACCAGCCGGCCGGCCAGCAAGACGGCGAAATGGGAAGCGGCGGCGCTGATCAGGCTGCCCGCCATAAACAGCAGGAGCAGGCCGGCGAGCAGCCTTTTCCGGTCGGCCCGTCCCGTTGCCGCCGTCAGGATCGGCCCGCCTGCGGCCACGCCCAGCGCGTAGACGGTGACGAGCAATCCCGCCGTCGACACGGACAACCCGTACTCATCGGCAATCGGCATGAGCAGCCCCATCGGCAGCAGTTCGGCCGATCCGATGACGAAGATGCTGACAGACAGCACCAGGATTGCGGCAGGAATGCGGCGCCGCGCCGGGATGCCCGGTTCCCTCTCCGCAGCGGAAGCAGCGGAAGTTGGCGTCATGTTCTCTCTCCCCTTCCCGGGGATCGTCAGAACGCTGCGCGTTTCACTCGGGCTCCACGGGGATCTGCAATTCCGCCACCACCAGCTCGCCCCCGGATGCTTCCGGCTGGACGAACGTTTCGCGGAAAGGCGACGTTTCGTTAATCCGGTAGCCGTTGGATTCGATCCAGCGCGCCAGATCGGCGTCGGCCCGGCAGACGCTGTCCGGATGGCAGGGATGGGCGAGGGAAGCGGCGTGCGGCACGCCCGGCAGCATGCCCACCCGGATCCGCCCGTTGCCCGGAATGGCCCGGGGCAGTACGCAGGCCACCTCCACGTCCGCCTTCGTGTCGCATTTGGAACAGTCGTGCCAGAGCACGGTCAGCGCCCCCGGCTGAACGCCGCAAGCACGCACGTATCGGATTACCTCGTCAAACAGATCGCTCAGGCGCGCTCTGGGAACCGTGTCGCGAACGGACGCGGCGAGGGCGGGTTCCAGCGGTTTGACGACCGCTTCCGCCGGCGCCCCCGCCGCATCGCCCCGCTCGATCTGCGCAAGTCTCGCCTCGATCCGCGCCAGACGCGCCGTTTCCTCCCGCAGCACCTTCTGCAGCTCCGCCCGTTTCAGCCGGAGCATGCCGCGAATCTGTTCCTGTGATCCGCGCTCGTCCAGCATCCCGCCGATTTGTTCCAGCGTGAAACCCAGATCTTTGTAGGCCAGGATGCGGTGAAGCCGTATCAATTGCTCCGCGGTATAGTAGCGGTAACCGGTCGCCTCGTCCGTGCGCGCCGGCTTGAGCAGTCCCAGTTGATCGTAGTAGCGCAGCGTTTTGACGGAAACCCGGCTGATTTTGGAAAATTCGCTGATCTTGAACATGCGCATGTTCCTCCCTGAACGTTCGTGTCGGAGGCCTCCGCATTCACTTTACACCTTCCAGTCGAGGGGAAAGTCAAGCGAAAGTTTCGACGGAAGTCCGGACAAAAACGGCCGGCCCGCAGCCAATGCGGACCGGCCGTTGAACATCACAGCGATACCGATCGTTGAGAGGCCAGCGTCCGACCCCCCACCGCAACACAATGACGACAACCACGGCGGTCAGAATGATTCCCGTCACCATCGGGTCATAGTGCGAACCGTAATCCGGGAACACGAAGAACGCGACGTTGGTGACCGCATGCACGAGCACGGCCATCCAGACGCTGCGGCCGGCATTGTTGTAGATCCATACGATGACTATCCGCAGCAAGACGGTAACCCAGGCATGCCACACGATCCAGGAGGCATCATGTCCGGCCTGAATCCAGGGAATGATATGCCACACCGCCCATATTATGCCGCAGACAGTGGCGGCCATCAGCGCGCTCCAACGTTGCTGCAGCGGATCGACGACGTAAATCATCCACCCCGCCTCTTCCCCCGCCGCCCCGATGAGAAACACGGCGAACATCACCGGAATCATCGGCCAATGCAGGTCGGGTTCCGGGAGCGGATATTGCATGAGCGTCATGTACAGCCAGGAGACAAACATGACTGCCGGCATGAGAACAAGGGCGGGCAAATACCAGACGTTCCGCCGGACCGACCGCCAATCGGCGAGCCGACGAAACACACCGCGGACCCCCTTCCCTTTTTCCCGCCGATAAGCCAGGATGCATGCGGTGATCAGCGGAAAGAAAGCCATCAGCGAGCTGACCGGAAGATTGACCGGAATGTCGGGCCCTTCCCCGATAAGTTCAACCAGCAGCCACAGGACGGCGGAAAACGCAAAAACGATCAGACAAAACCGGAGCGTCGTCTTTAACGGCAGCGCAGACGTTTGCATGGACCGCAACCCCTTCAACATGTTTGAATGTCATCCATGGAAATGCCTCTGTCACCATGTTACCGACAAACGCGCGCAATGCAAAGGCGAAATCTGAAGCCACTGTTCCACGCAACAAAAAAAAGCCCTTATGGGCTTCGATCTTCAAATATGGTGCTGGTGAAGGGACTTGAACCCCCACTCCCTCGCGGGAAGCGGATTTTGAGTCCGCCGCGTCTGCCATTCCGCCACACCAGCTTGTGATTAATTGAAAATGGCGTGCCCTAAGAGATTCGAACTCCTGACCTTTTGATTCGTAGTCAAACGCTCTATCCGGCTGAGCTAAGGGCACGCGTATGAAAATGAATGGAGGCGCCACCCAGATTCGAACTGGGGATAAAGCTTTTGCAGAGCTCCGCCTTACCACTTGGCTATGGCGCCATAAATAAGAATGGAGCGGACGACGGGAATCGAACCCGCGACCCTCGCCTTGGCAAGGCGATGCTCTACCGCTGAGCCACGTCCGCAAAAAGTGGCTGGGGATCTAGGATTCGAACCTAGGAATGACGGAGTCAAAGTCCGTTGCCTTACCGCTTGGCTAATCCCCAGCGTAAGATATGGGGCGATCGATGGGACTTGAACCCATGAATGCCGGAGCCACAATCCGGTGCGTTAACCCCTTCGCCACGACCGCCATGAAAGAAAATTGAATACTGGCAGGGGCAGCAGGAATTGAACCCACACTAACGGTTTTGGAGACCGCTGTTCTACCTTTAAACTATGCCCCTGTGTGAGGAATTGATGCGTCTATCCTCTGTGTCGCAATATGGTGCCGGCGAGAGGACTTGAACCCCCAACCCACTGATTACAAGTCAGTTGCTCTACCAATTGAGCTACACCGGCGCGTACCATTCCATGTGTGGAATCGAACCGCCGACACGAGGAATCCGGTCCTCTGCTCTACCGGCCGGGCTGCCCGAATTGATGAAGGATGGCGGAGCCGACGGGATTCGAACCCGCGGTCTCCTGCGTGACAGGCAGGCATGTTAGGCCTCTACACCACGGCTCCGTGTTCATCAATGCTCGGTTGCCCCGATAGAGAGAAATGGTTGCGGGGGCAGGATTTGAACCTGCGGCCTTCGGGTTATGAGCCCGACGAGCTACCGGACTGCTCCACCCCGCGTCGAGATCGCTGGCAGCCGCTTCGCCGCAGCCTTGCAACGATGGTGGAGGCTGACGGGATCGAACCGCCGACCCTCTGCTTGTAAGGCAGATGCTCTCCCAGCTGAGCTAAGCCTCCGTGAATCCGCGCTTTCCGGCGCGTGACAAATTATAATATACTACAACTTGATTTGATAAATCAAGTCTGTTTGTGAAGGAAGTGGTGACCCGTAGGGGATTCGAACCCCTGTTACCTCCGTGAAAGGGAGGTGTCTTAACCCCTTGACCAACGGGCCGCAATGAAGGAAAGTCAATGGCGGAGAGCGAGGGATTCGAACCCTCGATACGCTGTTAACGTATACACGATTTCCAATCGTGCTCCTTCGACCACTCGGACAGCTCTCCACGAGATGGCTCCCCGAACAGGACTCGAACCTGTGACAACTCGGTTAACAGCCGAGTGCTCTACCGACTGAGCTATCGGGGAACAGCGTCAACGGTATTCTCTCTGCTCAGGATGCCTTGCACCCTGAAAACCGGATGCGAATGAAATGTTGAATCAAGCTGATGGAATTTAGGATAAGCCCTCGACCGATTAGTATTCGTCAGCTTCACGCGTTGCCGCGCTTCCACCTCGAACCTATCAACCTGGTCATCTTCCAGGGGTCTTACCTTTACAGTGGGAAATCTCATCTTGA